>Ga0160441_100018_pt1 | contig 285148 bp, 243 predicted proteins | sample HID1971K_E1MG_FD_108260 | JGI IMG/M metagenome (GOLD analysis project Ga0160441, IMG submission 108260) | Enriched millipede-associated microbial communities from UW Madison campus, WI, USA - HID1971K_E1 MG | ecosystem: Host-associated > Arthropoda: Insects > Digestive system > Unclassified ... | reverse complement strand
TGTCCAGCACCATTACCGTTGCCAGTACCTTGACCTTGTCCAGCACCATTACCGTTGCCAGTACCTTGACCTTGTCCAGCACCATTACCGTTGCCAGTGCCTTGACTTTGTCCAGCGCCATTACCGTTGCCAGTACCTTGACCTTGTCCAGCACCATTACCGTTGCCAGTACCTTGTCCGTTACCGGCACCTTGACCAGCGCCTTTAGATGTAGGGAATTTCAAAGTTGAATAAGAGTATGTGATTGATTGGAATGTGAGGTTATCAACCGCACCAGTAACAGGTAGACCATGTTGTTTCTGATAGTATTTTACGCCACGTGCAGTGGTTCTATCGAACTTGCCGTTAATTTTACCTTCATAGCTACCAAGTGATTTTAACATCCCTTGAATAACGTATACATCGGGTCCCTGAGCACCTTTGCCCACAGCTAATGCTACGTTGGACATCGACAGCACGAGCATTAAGGCTAGTGCAAAAACTCCAATATACTTTCCTAAAGCCTTTTTCGTTATAGTTCTTGATCTGAAAGAACTAAAAATTGAATCCCATTTCTTCAACTAATACACCATCCTTAAAAGTAAGTAATTTCTTCAACAACGTTACTTTTCCCAAAAAAGAAATTTTTATTGATTATTATAAGAAGATTTTAAAAAGAGAATTTAGCCATATAGAAAGAATATGTAATTGATAAAAAGACTCTTTTGATAAGGAGCAATGAAGTAACAATTAATATTTATTAGTTGTTACATACAAGCAATCTCATACAAAAACTCATAAACTGTTTTATTTACAAGAAAAGGAGGTCTTGCTATGGAACAAAAAAACCAATATACAATTTCTATTCTTGGAAGTATGGGAGGTGTAGCTAAATCAATCCTATCCATCCTTAATTATTCTGTTACAGATATTAACGATCCAATTCATCATGTTATTACAAAATCTAAGCTCTTTTTAATAGATATCAATCAAAAAGAAATCGATTATTATAATCAATTGATTCCAAATTTAATTGATAAATTAACCCTCTTACAATTTGACCTTAATGACAAAGCTAAATTTACTGAACATCTAAAATTAACAAATACTAAATTAGTAATTGATGTATCATGGGCTGATACAATTGAAATGATTGAATGTTGTAATGAACTTGGCGTTTCTTATATCAACTCTGCATTAGAGAACACTGCGGTTGATGAAGATGAAAGCTTATATGGCTTTCCTCTTACTGAGCGATACAATCGATTTGAAGATAAGAAGGGATTATTTACTAATACAAGTGCAATTATTGGTTCAGGTATGAACCCTGGTGTAGTTCAATGGATGGCAATTAAGCTCTTGCAAGATAATTCCAGTAATCCACCACTTGCTTGTTATATTATTGAGCATGACAGTTCCTTTTATAAAGACAAAAATCTTATCAAGCCTAAAACTATTTATACGACATGGTCCGTAGAATGTTTTTTAGATGAAGCAATTTTAAGCTACCCAATGTTTGTCCGACATCATTTACCTCTTTATATATATGAAGATGTCTATGCTATGGAATTCAAGGTGAAGTTAGGAAGTAAAGAATTTTATGGATGTCTTATGCCTCATGAAGAAGTACTAACACTAGGTGAACAATATGATATTGAAATGGGATTTATCTATCGAGTCAATGAATATACAACAGAATTAATTCGAAATAATCTAGCTAATGTAGATGACCTATGGAATTGGAATCAAAAGCTAATTGATCCCACTGATGGAGAGGTAGAAGGAGAGGACCTTGTTGGTGTTCTATTGGTATACAATGATAAGGAAATTTATATGTATAACTCCATGAAAAGTAGTGAAATATTCCCGAGATATAAAACTAGTGCAACATACTTCCAAGTAGCTTGTGGAATATATGCGGGAACTGCGAGCTTAATCTTAGATAATATTCCTTTAGGTGTATATTATGTCGATGAATTATTAATTAATACGCCAAGCAACTATGGAAAATATTTAACTTACTATATGCGAGATTTTGTCGTTGGTGAGAATAACAGTACGGATGGTTTATTACATCAAAGAATGAAGAGAATAAATGCTAACTGAAAAACTTTTTAAAAGTATTCCCTCAAGTCTATTTAAATACTTGTTCAATGGAAATAAATCATCACCCACTAATGAAGTGTGACATATCATTTAGATGGGGATTACTTTTAAGGAGGAATAACAAATGATGCACCCGGATACAGAAATTCGGTTTGTAAGTGAGGAAATAGGCGTTGGTGTGTTTGCAACAAAATTAATCCCTAAAGGAACCATAGTCTGGATTAAAGATGAATTAGATATGATTCTCACAGAGGAATATATTGAAAGTCTTAATAGTTTGCAAAAAGAGTATATATATAAATACAGCTATTTAGATACAGAAGGCATATATGTTCTTCATTGGGATCACGCGAAATATATGAATCATAGCTTCAAACCAAATTGTGTAGATACAGCTTATGATTTTCAATTGGCTGCGAGAGACATTCAATCTGGCGAGCAATTAACATGTGATTATGGAGCTATGGGTGATGATGAAGAGTTTGAATGTATACCTGAAGAAGGAACATTTAGAACAAGAGTAACTGCAAATGATTATTTATTATATTATGCAGAATGGGATGAGATGGCAAGAACAACGTTTGAGTATTTCAATACAGTAAAGCAACCGCTAAAATATTTAATTAGTGAGCAATATATTAATAAAGTAAATGCAGTAGCTAATGGAAATGAACCACTAGATTCCATTCTCACGTTATTTATTGATAACGAAGACGAAAAATAAATATTAAGCAGGAGCAGGAGAAACTACGAGACTCCTGCTAGAAAATCCTATTCAAGAAATCATCTTGAATAGGATTTTTCTAATACATGAAAAAGCACCCAAATATTAGTTGTAACTAACAGTTGAGTGCTTTTATTGCTATAACCAGTATAGAGGTTGTAAATTGATATGATTATAATAATTATACTGCTTGTAATTCAATCTCTTCATCTTCATTACGATTGAAAGCTTCGCGATCGAATTCTCCTTCAGAATTTGCTACAAGTAAAGATGTAACGGTAGTACCAGTCGCATTGACAGCAGTACGCCCCATATCGATAAGTGCCTCAACACCTGCAACGATACCAATTCCTTCTAGTGGCAAACCAAGAGCGGTAAGTACGACAGTTGTAGAAATAACTGCAGGACCAGGTACTCCGGCAACACCAATAGATGAAATAATGCTAACAAGCACGAGAATAATGTAGTCAGTTCCAGTCAAAGTAATACCGTAAACTTGTGCTGTAAATACGGCAACAATGGCTGGCCAAATTCCACCGCAAGCATTAAAGTTAACCGATGCCCCTAAAGGAGCTACGAAACTAGCGATTCGTGGAGAAATATGCAAACGTTTTGTAATAACGTCTAGGTTCACAGGAAGCGTTGCATAGCTACTACGAGTTGTAAATGCAACTGCAATTGTCGGATAGATTTTACGGAAAAATTTAATCGGATTTACTCTTGCTACAAAGAATACTAGACCACCAAAGACAAGAACAAAATGAATAATCATAGCTACATATGAAGTGACAATAATGCTACCAAGTTCTTGCAATGTATCCCATCCATAGCGAGCTGTAATACCAGCAATTAGTGCAAACACACCATATGGTGTCAATCGAATAACGAACTTAACGACTTGATGTAGTACTTGTGTAGCTGATTGAATAATATCGCGAATCGGCTTTACGGATTCTTCGTTTTTAGAACCAACTTTAATGATAGCAACTGCAAGAAAAATTGCAAAAATTAGTAAAGGAACGACCTTACCATTTGCTGCTTCGTTGAACGGATTTGAAGGGACGAGATCCAAGATTACCTGTGAGAAAGTAGGGATTTCGCGTGCTACGAAATCAGCGGGAGCAACTTCTTGAATACCCTTGCCGGGATTCATAATTAAAGCGACAGATAAACCGATTATCGAAGCAACCCCGGTTGTACCAAGGAACCAAGCGAACGTTTTGAAACCAATTTTACGTAAGTAATCTAGACTAGTTAAGGATGATATACTATTTAATACGAGTACAAACACTAGAGGAATAACTAGCATCCGAATGAGACTAACATAGATGCTTCCGAATGTACTGATTGCTTTATATTCAAGTGATCCCAAGCTTTGAAATAAGATACCCACTCCCAAACCTATACCTAAACCTATGAGTACTCGTTTGCCAAAACTAACCCTCTTACGTGCCAAATAATACAGTATTCCAAATACAAAAATTGATGTTACAAAGCCATACCAATTTGTTTGGATTGCTAATAAAAAGTTGTTATCAATTGTATCCACTACAATTCCCCCTAAACCAAGTTGTTTAATATGAATTACAACTTCAATTTACATACGTTAGTTATAAAAGTCAATTTATTTTTTTAGGAAATACTAGTTCTAAAAAATAATTCCGATAAAACCTATAGGAATATATAAAAATGTATTGACAGTTTAATCCCGAGTGAATAAGATGGAATTATCAACCACGGACAATAAGTGTTGTGTTGGATAATAAAAGACAATAAGTCAACTGGACGACCAGAGATTTAGCGAGTGTATGTATACACTGCGTTAAGTCTCTTTTTTTATGCCAATAGCGCTGTATTGTACTAATTAATAGCTCACAGAGCGAAAGGAAGATTAATGATGAAAAAGATTACAGCATCAATTATTACGGCTTCACTTGCTTTTGGAATTTTGACTTATGCAGCTGTATCTGCAAATAAAAATACGGAGGAAGCTTCAGCTGCAGCGCCTACTAATGTTCAGACGACAGCAACTGAAGTAGTCGTTGAACCTGAAGTAACTGAGGCATTACAAGCAACCGTGGTTGCTGTAGATCAGCCAGTAGAACAATTAACAACTGAAGCTAGCCAAGTAGAAGAGCCGATAATTTCTGGGGAGGAAATTGTAGTAGTAGAGAGTGCAACTCCAGCAGCACAAAAATCTGAAGCAACGAAATTGGTGATAAAGCAAGCTGATGATTCTGTGAAGACAACAACGAAAGAAGTTAAGTCCACGGATATCTCATCTCCAGAAGTTAAAGTGACAGAAACAAAGCAACAACCAATTGTAAAATCTTCAACACCAGTAGTATCAAAAGAAACTGAAAAATCAGTACCAACACCGACTACTGCTCCGGTAGTAAAGGAATCTAGTCAACCAGAAAAATCTAAGCCAGCGACTACAGAAACAACAAAATCAAACCCTATTAGTTTCACAAATAAATCATCATCACAACCTAAAGTAGTAACAACAACTGAAACAGCAACAGAATCAACTAAAACAACATCATCTTCATCTTCATCAAATTCTTCAAAGGAGGCTACATCATCTACACCTCCAGCATCAAAGCCTTCTACGCCAGAAGCACCTGCTCCATCTACACCATCAGCTCCTTCGCCATCTACATCTGATGAAGAAGATTGCTAAGCAAGAGTACTGACTAGAGATTCTGCTATTATATTAGACCAAGAAAGAGAGATGAAAAAAGATGAAGAAACCTAATACCATTCAGAAAATCGTTGCACTACTTTTAGTAGCTGTGCTTATCTTGCCAATCGTCAACCTTAATGGTGCCTATGCTGCTACGGGTGCTTCAACAAGTACTCCTGTTACTAAATTTGATTACTTTAGTGCGGTCTACCCGCATTTAAACGATGAAAACCACATTTTGAAAACAATACCGTATGAGGATTTAGTTACAATTCTGAAAAGTGAAGGGACTTATGCGATTCTATTCGGTGGTGCTTGGAGTGATGAGACACAAGCTGATATAGGTTTTATTAATCAAGTTGCCAAAGAATATGGCATTCAAACGATTTATAATTTTGACACAAAATTAGATGGTGATGAGCTACAAATTGCTGACAGCAGCAACAAATATGCACATTACTATGTTGACTTAGTAAACAAATATTTAACTAATATTGAGACGCTGAATGATGTAGCTGAGGAAAATGTTAGTTATACAAAAGACGATATTACAACTGTAGCGAATAAGCTCCAAGCCCCATTCTTATTCGTTTATAATAAAGATCACGTTGTTGATGGTGAATCAGCACCAATCGTCGCTTCTTTGGAAAAACACAATGATGCAGAAAGCTACGATTGGAGTTATTTCAATACAGCTGAAAATTCATTGGATACTGACAAGGTGAACGGTTATAAATCTCAAGTTCTTGATGTGTTCAGTGAGGTTCCTGCTACCAATTACAGTACGCTTACTAGTTGGGAATTTATAGGAAATGCCTTCAATCAGACGTTTTGGAGTGAAAACCCCAAATACAATCCATCTAACACTGAAGAAAATGCGAAAGTGACTATTTTTGATAAAGCTGATGGTTATTATGATGTATTTGAACATGTAACTTATCATCAATTGACTCAAATTCTTGAAAGTGATGGGAATTATCTTATCTTATTCGGCGGTTCATGGTGCCCAAATACGCAAGCAGATATTAAATATATTGGTAAATATGCGAAAGAGCATAATATCGATCAAATTTACATTTGGGATACGAAGCTAACTGCTGGTGTGGATGTTGCGAGTAATTTGCATCCTCATAATAACGAGGAACTTCAAGTTAGATCGAATAACCATGACTATGCTAAATTATATGGAAATGTGGTATCTCAATATCTAACAAATATTAAAACTCAGAACAATTCTGCTACTACGCCAACTGTAATTACTTATCAAGATGGTAGTGGTAATACGGTAACAGCAGATCGTCTACAAGTTCCATATCTATTTTCATACAATAAAGATAACTCATATGGTGAAGATCTTATTAGTGCACCGATTCTTGGGCATGTGGAATTAATGTATTCATTAACGAGCAGTACAGGATCTAATATTGCACCTGATTATGTATTCGGTGGGGCAATTGCAAATGGCTATAACAATCAAGCACTTGCCATTGCTTTACATTCACTTTATTCAAGATTAGAAGCAATTCCAACGGATTTAGAAGGTGTTTCTCCTACTTCTGCTAACGGCAAGAACGGAAAAATTAATGGGACTACAAATAAAGCCTTGGAGTATAAATTAGCTGGAGCAAATGATGCTACGTATCTTCCTGTAGATGGCGATTCGATTACAAATTTGGCAGCCGGTACTTATACTATTAGATATAGAGCTAAGAACGGATATCAAGGTCCTGTTACAGCATCAAGATTACCTATCGCTCCAGTTGCTGTAGCATATCAACCAGGCCAATCTATTGAAGTTGTGGTGCCTGCATATGAAGGAAGTACACCTACTCCAACGCCGGTAACACCAACACCAGTAACACCAGAGCCAGTAACACCGGCACCAACTACGCCTGTTGATAGTGATATTGATCCAAAGGTAGAAACTCAAATTATTGCAACAATAGATAAAGATACAGGTGAAGCTGTAGCAGTAGTTACAGAAAAAAGTGTTCAAGATCTCATTGATCATGCTAAGAAAGTTGAGAAATTAGGAGAAACTGCAGTAGTAGTATTCAATGTGGCAGGTAATACGGGTTCACAATATACTCAACTAACATTACCGAGAATTGCATTTAATGGTTTAGCTACTAGTACGAATGCTAGCGTTCAAGTCAACGTTGGCTATGGAACGGTAAGTTTTGACGCTAAGGCTATTGATACCATTCAAGCTTCAGAAGATCAGGGAGATATTAGTATTATTATTGAGAAGTCTTCGTTAACTGAAGAAGGCCAGCAAGTATTGGGAGACAGACCAGTGTATACATTCTCCGTGTTCGCGGGTACGACTTCTATTTCAAACTTTGGCGGAGGTAATGTACACATTAGTTTACCTTACACCTTGCAAGCAAATGAAGACTCAAATGCAATTATTGTGTACTATATTGCTGAATCAGGGGAGCTAGAAACAATACGTGGTCAGTATCATGCATCTACTAAAACGGTAGAGTTTACTACTACACACTTTTCTCAATATATCATTGGATACAATCCAGTATCTTTTGCTGATGTTTCCCAATCAGCTTGGTATAAAGATGCAGTTACTTTCTTAGCTGCAAGAAATATTACTAGTGGTACTACAGTTGATCAATACAGTCCGAATGCTGAAGTAACAAGAGGTCAATTTATTGTATTATTACTGAAAGCCTATGGAATTGAGGCAGATGAGAATATTACAACTAATTTCGCTGACGCAGGCGACACGTATTACACACCATACTTGTCTACAGCGAAGCGTCTAGGCATTACAACTGGCATTGGTGATAATAAGTTTGATCCAAATAGCAAAATTTCACGTCAGGATTTGTTCACCTTGTTGTACCGCGCACTTGATGTAATAGGAGAAATTCCTACTAAATCTACAAATACTTCCGTATCAAGCTTTAGTGATGCAGATCAAATAGCTGGATATGCTAAGGATGCCTTCACCATTTTTGTAGAAAGTGGTGCAATTAAAGGTAATAACGAGAAACTCGATCCAAAAGGAATTTCTACAAGAGCTGAAGTAGCGCAAGTACTATATAACCTACTATATAAATAAGGGATAGATAAGAAGCTAGAGGAGATGGATAACCAAAAGGTTATCCATCTTTTTTGTTTCAATTTGTATGGTTGCCAATACGATAGCATCTGCTGTTTCAAATATCTACAAATTTATGTTTTTATTTGGTTGTTGAAATAAGGACGGATTTATTTGAGAATAATAAGTTGGGGAATGTTAAGCAAATAGGTATCGACAGCTTGCAAGAGAGGCGGATTTAAATGCAACAAATGTTAGACAATATAATTATCGCTACAAATGATTTTCTATGGTCAAAGATTTTGATCATTTTACTCGTCGTTTGTGGACTTTATTTCACAATTAGATCGAGATTCGTACAATTTGGTATGTTTAAGGAAATGTTTGCGGTTCTGAAAGGTTCTAATGAAAGGTCACCAGATAGCATTTCATCATTCCAAGCATTTTGTATTAGTATGGCAGCAAGAGTCGGAACAGGTAATATAACGGGCATTGCAATTGCTATAGCAATTGGTGGACCAGGGGCAATATTCTGGATGTGGGTTATTGCTATTATTGGCTCGGCTTCGAGCTTTGTGGAGAGTACATTAGCTCAAGTATATAAAATTAAGGATAAAACCGGATTCCGTGGCGGTCCGGCCTATTATATGGAGCAGGGATTAAACAAACGATGGATGGGTGCAATATTTGCGGTACTCATTACGTTATCCTTCGGCCTTGTATTTAATGCGGTACAGTCCAATACAATAAGTATTGCTTTTGAAAATTCTTTCGGCACTAATCGAGTCGTTGTTGGTTTAGTAATGGCCGCAGCATTTGGTATCGTTATTTTTGGTGGTATTAAACGTATTGCAAGAATGTCTGAATACATTGTTGTCGTTATGGCTGTAATCTATATCGGAGCAGCATTTTGTATCGTACTTCTTAACCTCGAAAAAATGCCAGATGTTATAACGCTTATTGTGAAGAATGCTTTTGGATTCGAACAGATTGCTGGGGGATCTTTTGGTGCAGTTATTTTACAAGGTGTGAAACGCGGGTTATTCTCCAATGAAGCAGGGATGGGTAGCGCACCCAATGCCGCTGCAACAGCAACAACAAGTCATCCCGTTAAACAAGGACTTATGCAAGCACTTGGCGTACTTGTGGATACGTTACTAATATGTTCAAGTACTGCATTTATTATATTATTGTCTGATGCGTACAAGCAGCCTGAACTGGACGGCATATTGCTTACACAAGCTGCGCTAAGCGAGCATATCGGCTCATGGGCATCTGGAGCATTGGCTATTATGGTTTTCTTATTCGCATTCAGTACGCTTATCGGAAATTACTATTATGGTGAAACAAACATTGAATTTCTTAACTCTAAGAAGTCAGTATTAAGATTATACCGCTATAGCGTGTTAGCAATGGTAGTGTTTGGTGCTGTTGCAAAGGTTCAATTGGTATGGAATTTGGCTGACTTATTCATGGGTTTAATGGTCATCGTGAATTTGATAGCTATAGTGCTGTTATCTAAAGTAGCTTTTGCAGCTTTGCATGATTATAAACAACAGAAACGAGCGGGTAAAGACCCTATTTTCTATAAAGATAGCATTAAAGGCGTGGAAAACGTTGAATGTTGGGACAACTCACCAGAAGTGAAGAGTAAGTTATAGAGGGTTAAAGTTTACAAGATGGCGCCTGTGCTTTTCAGGCGTCATCTCTTTTTAATTATGATAGTCGAATGATTTACATCTTTGTCTAGAGTCACCTTATATTATTAATTTTCATTCCAATGATAGATGATTTGAACAACGCCAGAAGAGAACGTTCTTGTACTAACTAATTTTAAGTTTAATCTCTGTTTTATATCATTAAACAACGGTTTTCCTTCTCCCAAAACAACAGGATGAATAGATAACCTAAATTCATCAACAAGTCCTAAATATATAAAAGTTGTAATGAGACTCGCTCCGCCATATAGCCAGATGTCTTTACCAGGCTTTGTCTTCATTTTATTTACTTCTTCAACAATATTTTCGTTTATATATATTGCTTGTTTATCAGTTTCTTTTTGAGTTCTGGAAAATACATATTTCTCTTTACTATGAACCAAGTTCCAAATTTCTTTTTCGGAATCAGAGTCTTTTTTCACTGGAATATATTGTCCCCATAAATCATAGCTTTTTCTACCATACACAATAGTATCAATTTGATTCAAAAAATTAGTAAATTCCATATCAGGGTCCATTATGCACCAATCAACTTCCCCATTTTTTCCTTCAATATAACCATCTAAAGTAACGGCTAAATCTAAAATAACTCTTCTCTGTTCTACGTTAGTTGACATCCGTTATCCTCCCATTATCATAAGTTCAATAACTGTTCAATGCCCGCTTACTTTGTAAAGGAGTGAAACCATTTGTCCGATTTTATTCACATTCATTAATTGGAGATTAGTAGGGACAACTCCTGTTGGAAACAACGGAATACCATCTCCAAGTATTTTGGGGATAATAGCAACATGAAGCTCGTCTAACAACCCTTCTTGCAAAAAGGCAGAGGCAAGCTGTCCTCCTCCTAGAAGCCAAACATCACCCTCAGAGGTACTCTTTAATGTTGGTATAAGCGTGTTTATTGATTCATCTGTAAATGAAATATGTGGAGCAGAAACTTGCTTCGATCTGGAAAGGACAAAGCATGGTTTGTCCGCATAAGGAAATTCATCCGCCAGTATGAGAACCTCCTCATATGTTAGGCGACCCATTACAATCGTACCTACTGTATTATAAAATTCACTGTAGCCGCCATCTCCTCCACCCACTTCGACATTATTAAGCCAATCCACTGAACCATCTAGTCTTGCAATATAACCATCTAAACTTGTCGCAATATAAAGAACTACTTTATTATTGTTCATATTCATTCGCTCCTTTGTATCGCTTATGATACATTATAATTATGACAAATTATGACGTAATTAGGTGATGTGCTTGAATAATAGAATTTTAACCATGATGAGGTTATTGGATTCACGAAAAAAATTTACTGCCCGCGAGCTTGCGGATCGGTTTAATGTCTCGATTCGCACCATTCAGCGTGATCTAGATCATTTACAGCAAATGGGCTTTCCGCTCTATGCAGAAGTTGGTGCTAATGGTGGTTATCGCGTGCTGCCGAACAGAATTTTGCCACCCCTTCAGCTAACAAAGCATGAGGCGTTTGGGCTGTTTATGATGATTGAGTATTTGGAAAACGTGTCGGACTTTCCGTATGGCTCGATTCGTACCCAATTAGCAGATCAATATTTTACAAGCTTACCCCAAGAAGTACAGGAAGAGATTGTGCGAATGAGGCAGCATATAGCCTTTGTTCAACATCATGGGGTGCAGCCGGAACCTTTGAGCACTGTCATATTAAGTGCTGCAGTGAAAAAGTATAAAATTGAATTCAGTTATGTAGCTCGAAGTGGCATAAAGCAGGTGCAAGCTTTTCCACTAGGTGTCTATTATGAGCATGGGTATTGGTATATGCCTGCTCAAAAAGGGGATATCGTGTTGCTGTATCGGGTTGATCGGATGGGGAAATTGGAAATACTTCAACATATTGATGAATCGGTTCCGACACTGAATGATTGGCTTAATTCGAAGGATAGTCGGACAAGTGTTGATGTCATTGTGCAATTTACTGACTTTGGAGCAAGACTGGCACAATCAGATAAGCTATTCGAATCTACTCTGCATAACCGATATTGTGGTCAGATTCCGCCAGAGGAATTTCCATTCGTAGCAAGGAGGCTAGTTGCATATGGACCAGATGCTAAAGTTATTAGCCCGCCACAATTGAGGGATATCGTAATGGAGCAGCTTGAAAGTAGCTTAAAGCAATATGATAAAAGAGTATAATAATAGCCCATTTTGAATAGTATTCATTAGACGCTTCATAAATAAACGCTTATTTATTAGGTGATTAGAAGAGGTGAATTAATGAGAAATAAAAAAACATTTTATTTACTAGCACCATATATGGCAGATAATCATCTAACGAAAGATATAGGGATCATTCCGTATATCATGCAAAAATATGTAGGGTATAAGGCAGTATTTGCTACATATAAACCACCTAGTGGCAATGTTTCGTGGCCTTCGTTACAGTTGTACTCTGAGGAGATTGAGATTGATTATATCGAACCGAGTTTCGAATACCATCCTGACCATGTTATGAGTACTGTTTTCGGAAATAACATTAATGATTGCGGAAATGATTTGGAACAATACATTGAACGTAATGCATCAAAAATAGATGTGTTATTTATATTTGGATTTTATCAATTTTATTATAATGCTATAAATAAATATAAAGAATTGAATCCTACGGGTAAAGTTTACTTGAAACTTGATGCGAATATTATTTGGATAAACAATACGATACTAACGGAAGTTTTTACTAAATTTCTAGGAAATTGTGATATCATTTCAAGCGAAACAATGGTGGAGTATATTAGCCAAAAATGGTCAGTACCTATTCATTATATACCGAACGGGTATTATTCATTGGGTAATGTTGAGAATGGTTTGAATAAAACATTTGCATTCGAGGAGAAGGAAGATATTATTTTTACTGCTGCCAGGTTAGGACATCCGGCAAAAGCGACGGATGTACTATTAGAAGGATTCAAAATAGCAGTTCCTCACTTACCTAGTAGTTGGAAGCTTGTGCTCGCAGGCAGCGTTGAAGAATCGTTTAAACCTTATATTGAAAAGTATGCTGAAGAAAATCCTGAATTGAATGACAGAATTGTTTATTTAGGCTTTACGAGTGATAGGGAAGTACTCAATGATTGGTTCAAAAAAGCAAAAATATTTGTTTTTCCTTCAGCCTATGAAGGATATGCTAATGTTTTGTCTGAAGCAAAAGTTCATGGTTGTTATCTAATTGGTTCAGATATTGAATCGAATCGAGATGCAGCGTCGATACATGAATTGAGATTAAACGTAATAGATGATCAGTATAAGTTACACAATCGACATTTAGAGTATGGTTCTTTGCATACCGTTGGTCTTAGCTCTGAATTAGCACTTAGAATAATCGAGACATGCAACAATCAGGAACGATTAGAAACGGTTTGTTACAGCACACAGCGGGATGCTAGTGAACATTTTGACTGGGTTAAGTTGTGCAAGAAGATAGATGGACTTCTTAAAGTGAATACTAATTCAGAAAATGACTAACATTAAATAATTGAATATATTGGAAATGTATTATATATTATTTCATGTATTGGTTATATAGCAATGTACTAACCTAAGGAGGTTATAATTATGTACATGAATAATGATATGTCAGAGAACACGCTCTATGCAAAGTCTACACTATAAACAACGGCGGTTGTTTGTATAGAGCGCATCATTTTAGTACCGCCTCATCGCCTTTAATGGTGTGATATGTTTATAATGTGACTTTGCTACCTTAAAATTCTGACTATTTAAGGGGTAGAGTGATTATGGAATATATTAATGCAGACGTTGTCTTGCCTGAAGAATTATTAAAAGAAGTTCAAAAATATATTAATGGTGGCATGATTTATATACCTAAGCCTAAAGGGTCACGTAAAGGATGGGGTGTAAATTCAGGACACAGAACATATTTAATACAAAGAAACAATCAAATTCGTGAAAGTTTCTTACAAGGTGCAAATATTCATCAACTTTCTGATCAATATTTTCTTTCCTGTGAAAGCATTAAGAAAATAGTGTATAAGAAGTCCGTATAGATTGTTTTAAAGAAGACACATTGGATTAATTTCTAATGTGTCTTTTTGTGTAGAGAACAATTAGAAGTTATTTCTTACATATTTATCTAGTGTTCCTCTAGCTATAATGGCATTAACAGTACTGAATTGTACTCCAACAAGAGGAGAGATGCGTTATCCAAAGACAGATTATTGAAAGCATGAATACACATAAAGGTGGAGTCATATGGTTTACCGGGTTACCTGGATCGGGTAAAACTACATTGGCTAATAACGTTCAACATGTACTACTTCAATCCAATATACGATGCGTCATTATTGATGGCGATGACATAAGACATAAACTTAATCGTGATCTTGGATTTTCAGAAGAAGATCGCATGGAAAATCTTCGTCGTGCTGCTGAAGTAACGCGTATGTTCATAGAAGCAGGGGTCTTCGTATTGGCTCCATTCATTACGCCGAGTGAATCTAATAGAACCATGATTAGACAACACTTCCAGCCCGAAGATTATACGGAACTGTATGTGAAATGTTCATTAAATGCTTGTATAGATCGTGATCCGAAGGGGATGTACGCTCTCGCTCTAGCAGACAAACTTCCCAATTTCACAGGAATATCTGCTCCATACGATCCCCCAGTTACTCCTGTCCTCACGTTAGATACAGAGCAGTTATCATTACAACAATGCGTGGATCAATTAACGGCGTATATACGATCTAAAGTAACATAAAGAAGAGGTGGTTCTATGAAACCAACATTAAGTTATACAATATGGTTTTCACAACGTACAGGAAGCACTTTACTTAATCATGCACTTGCATCTACTGGAGTAGCGGGAAATCCTGCGGAATGGATTTCATTCCGTGATCCAAATACGATCAGCAAAGAAGATGTTGAATCTATTTGGAGGGATGGTTCAACTCCTAATGGTGTGTTCGGAATAAAGACAGCTCTTTCACCGGATTGGATTACAGGACTAAGAAAGCTATATAAACTACCGGAAACAACTATGCAGGCAGAAGTATGGCGTGCAGTTTTCCCTAATAGCAATAAGCATGTATGGATGACTCGTAGAAACAAAATTAGATTAGCCGTTTCATGGTGGCGTGCAATCGTATCTGGAGAGTGGCATAGACAGTATGGCGAAAAGCCGCAAGTGCATGATATTGCTGATAAATATAACTTCGATGCGATTAATCATTTACTGACTGAAGCTGCTTTTCGTGAGGCGGGTATGGAACAATTTTTCAGTGAAGAAGGAATTGTACCGCTAACGATTGTTTACGAGGACTTTATTCTAGATTATGAGGGAACAGTATTGCGCGTATTAGAGTATCTTGATATTCCAACAGACAACGTTGTCGTAGCACCACCGTCACTGGACAAGTTGGCGGATGATGTTGCTGAAGAGTGGGTACAAAGATTTCGGAAAGAGCGTCAGGAAGGCTGGGTAAATATCGGTTGGTAAGTAGAAGGCTACAGCTTATGTACAATAAAAGGGCTACTGTTAATGGGTAATTACGAGTAGCTAGCAACTTTAATATGAAATAGCTCTTATCTCGTTTGTCGAGATAAGAGCTATTTTTAATGAAAAAGACCGTTTAATGATCGTACGTTTGATGATCCAGCGTTTCATAATATGTCGGATTGGTTGCTAAGATTATAATTTCTTGATCGCAAAATTATCATTCAGCAGTACCCAGTTTTGCGGATACGGGAAACCAAGAGCCCAGTAACTGACGCCACGAAGATGATATTGTTTGACCATATCAAACTTAGCCTGAGCGCTTCGCGCATCTTCAAACCATACTTCATGACTTACCCCTTGTTCATTCACATAGCGGAAATATGGTGATTGCGCCGTTACATTATATTGAATGGAAGCGCCATATTGAGTGGCTCTGCGAATCGCTTCCTGAGGACTGAAAGTTTCTGCTTCTTGACCTTGAACATGTGGAACAACCCAGTCTCGAGCATAGATTTGGAAACCCAAAAATATTTTCTCTGCAGGAATTACAGTTAGCGCATATTCAACAACTTGTCGCATTTTATTAATGGGAGATATTGCTTGAGGAGGTCCTTTGCGATAGCCCCATTCGTACGTCATGAGAATAACAAAATCGGCAATTCTTCCATGTTCCTCGTAATCATGCGCTTCATATAGAAGGCCAGATTGTTGCTCGCTCGTCTTCGGAGCAAGGGCAGTCGATACTAAATATCCTTTAGGATGAAGCTGGTCTACACATAATTGCAAAAATTCATTGTAGTTCTCACGATCTTCTGGCAATACATTTTCAAAATCAACATTGAGCACAGTATAGCCTTTTTCATCCATCACTTGGATTACATTATTTAATAATGTTTCTCGAAGCTCCGGACTAGACAATACAACATGAGATAGATTAGAACCAGCTTCGGTTGATGTGAAGTTCGTAATCGAAAGCATCGGTGAGATATTGTGGGCTATAGCTGCTTCAACCATTTGTTGGTCATCAAATGGTTCTAATGATCCGTCTTCCTTTATCATGTATGCAAAAGGACTGAAATAAGTAAGAAGATGACCAATGTTATTAAGTGTTTGGACAGCAGCCGCGTTCGATTGGTACGTATATGCATTGACTTCAATCTCAGGTTTTTTTCTAGGGATAATTAATTGCATTCCAATCGTAATATTGTTTGGATGTTCAATATGATTTTCCATAATAATTGCTTGAGTGGATACACCATATCGATTAGAAATTGCCATTAATGTCTCGCCAGGTTGAACAACATGTATGATTGGTGGAATGATGAGCGACATACCTGGTTCAAGTAAGTTAGGATTTGCGATTTGATTCGTTTGTACGATAGCATCCACAGTAACACCATATTGTGCCGCAATAGACCATACACTTTCTCCTGCTCGCACCCTATGAGACGTATACGGTGAAGGGATTACTAACGATTGTCCAATCAATAACTGATTAGGATTGGGTAGTTGATTCAACTCATTAATTGCATTCGCTGTCGTATGATAGTCATTGGCAATTTTCCAAAGTGAATCACCAGCACTTACTACATGTATAAGCAATAGAATTCCTCCTAAAACATTTCATGATTCACATGAAATGTAGCATCGAAAGCATAATCTTAACAAAAATCATCGCTATATCTTATGCACTGTTGCATAAAATGTGTGTTTGCCTAGGAGGATTATTAGCGAATTTAACGTCCATTTCCTTTTTTCTTAAATAGGATAAATAACATGAAGCAAATAGGGTCATTTTCTCCTTCAGGATATATCTATTTTCTCAGGTTCTTATCGTTATAATGGGAATGTCTAGTATCTCAGAAGCTTTTTTAGTGCTATGCATGTCTTATCTACCTCATTTTAATTGTACATAAGCTATACAAAATTCAAAGAAAAGTAGCTGAAGGTAGGTTATACCTATCTAAAATGAAAGAAAATGTTGATAAAGTTATACAAAACATGTATATTTCTAATATAAAGTTATACAAAAACTATACATACGGTGGGAAGAAGAGGCGAATCTTAATGAGTTATATTACAGCTAGCACTCAAGTGCTGGACGAGAATGCTGTATTGTCAGCTATAGAAAAATCATTAGCAATGATAGAATTTGACATCCAAGGCAAGGTTCTTTGGGCTAATGAAAACTTTGCCAAAGTTATGGAATATGAAGCAATGGAAATGCCAGGTCTTCTGCATAAGCAGTTTTGTGCACCCGAGTTTGTTAATAGTTTTGAATATACGAAGTTATGGAATGAACTAAAAAGGGGTAAACCCTTTCAAGAAAAAATAAAGCGTGTTACTAAACGCAATTGCATTCGCTGGTTTGAAGCGACATATACGCCTATTATTGATGATGAAGGTAAAGTAATAGCAGTTCTTAAAATTGCTACTGATATTACTGAACGAGAGAATACGACGGCTAAAGTTACTACTGAATTACAGGACATGGCCCAAAAGTTGTTAAAGCGTGCTGAGGAAGGGATAGCAAGTAGTAATCAAATTGCAATGTCTATTGAAAAAGTAGTAGAGGAGTCTAATGGAAATATGCAAGTTTTACAGTCATTAGAGCAGAAAGCACATTTGGTACGTCAAACAACGAAAGCTATCCGAGACATCTCTTCACAGACTAATTTACTGGCGTTGAACGCAGCGATAGAAGCTGCTCACGCAGGAAAGTATGGGTTAGGATTTAATGTAGTTGCAACAGAAGTTCGCAAACTTGCGAAACAAACAGAAGAAGCAACGAAAGAAGTAAATACTAATTTAGAGGGGATTGCAACCCAGGTGTCCGAAATTGCAACAGGTACGAAACGTGCGCAAGTAGTCATATCCGATAGTCAAATTCGTACACAAATGGCAGTTGATGAATTTATGGGAATTGGTGAAGCAGCAAGAGAATTAGATGATCAAGCCAAAGTGCTAGGCGAATTACTATAGCGAAGGAATAACATAATCATATAGATCAGATAAGTTACATAGATGAACAGAAAGTGAAAAGTTACCAATAGTCGATGGTAACTTTTTTTGTGTAAAAATTGCACAACATAACAGCCGAAAAGAAAATAAATGCATAAATATAATTAAAGTGTATGGAACACTATAAATATGGAGCGAATTACGGGTATAATGAACAATATAATCGATGCCAAATTTTCGATACAACCGAGGAGAAATTAATAATATATGAAAAAGAATAAGCCCTCTTTCCGTCAAAAGTCGGATAAGAAATCTGCTCCAAAACCTTCACGCCGTCAGGATGGACCAGTGAAGAGTACGAAGAAACCAACTGTTCGCCATGTAAGTACTTTAAGAAACACTGCTCCACTTAAACAATTTACGGTGACTGAAGATGTAGAGTTACTTGTTTTTTTGATTGATAAACTAGCAGGCCAAGGTAGAAATTCTATAAAATCTGTACTAGCTCGTGGACAAGTGTCTGTAGACGATCGTGTAGAAAAACTCTACAACTATCCACTAAAAGCAGGACAAGTTGTTGCTGTTAGTAAAGAGAGAATTACGGCTGCTCCACAACTTATCGGCCTACGTATTGTGCATGAGGACGATGATCTAATCGTTGTTAATAAAGATACTGGTTTGCTCTCCGTAGCTTCTGAACAAGAAGGTGAACTTACTGCATATCGCCAACTAACTGCTTATGTTCGTGCAACTAATCCAGAGAGTCGTATATTTGTACTTCATCGTCTTGACCGGGATACTTCTGGAGTTATGATGTTTGCTAAGAGTGAAAAAGTTCAGCAGAAGATGCAAACAGCTTGGACAAATGTTGTGAAAGAACGAACTTATGTGGCTTTAGTTGAAGGTTTTGTTAAGAAACAGCAAGGAACAATATCTTCATATCTAAAGGAAACATCAACATTAAAAATGTATTCTAGCCAACATGCAGGCGATGGCTTGCACGCGGTAACTCACTATAAAGTTATGAAAGCCAATCGAGATTTCTCGTTGCTAGAAGTGAATCTTGAGACAGGACGAAAGAATCAGATCCGTGTTCATATGCAAGATCTAGGACATCCTATTGCTGGTGACAAGAAGTATGGAGCTAAGTTGAAGTCAATTGGCCGACTTGGACTTCATGCACGTGTGCTAGCGTTCGAGCACCCATCCACTGGGAAAATCATACGCTTTGAGACACCTATTCCGAAACAATTTTTAAGCCAGTTTAAAGAAAAATAATATTTCTGTATGATGATACAGATGAATAGAAAAACGGTTAGGACATAAAAATCCTAACCGTTTTTTTATACATAACGATGAGCTAAAAAAATGATATGTTACCACATCTGAATTATATATATCTAGTAAATAGGTATTATAACATGGTAGTGGGATCAATGATTTGGATGAATGTTTTCGTTGCGCGTGACAATGGGAACATTTTTGAATAACAGATGCCGATATTTCGTCGTGGAATTTCCTCTGTAAGCTGTATTTCGTGTAAAATGCCATTTTTCAAATAATGTTCAGAAAACTCTTTCGTGACACAAGCAATACCAAGATTTATTTTCGCAAATTCTAACAATAACTCATGGGAACCTAATTCAAAATCAGGTGAAAGTTGATGTCCCTGGTCTTTTATATATTGCTCTACATATTTACGAGAATTAGAATTTTTTTCGAGAAAAATTAATGGCATGCTTATGAGCTGCTCTAAACTTATCGGCTCTGCTGTTATATGCTTGTACTTTTCACCGCATACGAAAATATCACGTACTTCTTTGCAAGGGATAAACCGGAATTTAGTATCTTGAATAGGTAAGTTGCAAATGCCTACATCTGCTTTGCCTTCTTTCATGAAATCACAAATTTCAATCGTTGTTCCATTTATAATATTAAGTTTGATTCCAGGGTATTTAGTATAGAATTCTTCTAAATAGGGTAATAAAAAGTAACGAGAGATGGTGTCGCCTACACCTATATTTAATACTCCTGTTAATAACTTTTTGGATTCCAGTATCTTGTCCTCTGCCATAGTTAACAGATTCATTGCAGAATTCACATGCTCGTATAAGAGTGTACCTTCCGTTGTTAAGGTAACACCTTTCGTTGTACGATAAAACAATATAATGTCTAACTCTTTTTCGAGTTTTAGAATAGCTTGGCTAACGGCAGATTGTGTTAAATATAATTGCTCTGCTGCTTTCGAGATGCTTTTCTGAAACGCAACTTCTTTAAATATGCGATACAAATCTAATTTACCAATCACATTAGTGCTCCTTATGGTAGATATTATAGATATTAATTTTACTTATACCATGATGTAAGGGTATAGTAAACCTAAACAGATAAACAGCACTAACTAACAAATATATAATTATTCCGTTAAAGGAGAACTTACATTGCAAAGAGTAGTTGGAACAGTAGTTAGAGGTCTTCGTGGACCGATCATTAATAATGGTGACAATATTGAGAAAATCGTGGTAGATACTGTATTAAATGCTTCTAAAGTAGAAGGTTTTACTATCGAAGATCGTGATATTGTAACCGTAACTGAATCGATTGTAGCTCGTGCACAAGGCAACTATGCAACTATAGATGCCATTGCCGCTGATGTGAGTGCAAAATTTGGCACAGATACAGTAGGGGTCATATTCCCTATTCTTAGCCGTAATCGTTTTGCAAACTGTTTAAGAGGAATTGCCAAAGGTGTACAAAAAGTTGTACTAATGTTAAGTTATCCTTCTGATGAGGTTGGTAATCATCTTGTCGATTTAGATGAACTTGATGCAAAAGGCGTTAATCCATGGACTGATGTGCTAACTGAAGCTGAATTCCGTCAATATTTTGGATACAAAAAACATACATTTACTGGTGTGGATTATATAGACTACTATAAATCATTGATTGAAGCTGAAGGTGCATCTTGTGAAGTGATCTTCTCTAACAATCCAAAAACAATTTTAACTTATACAAAGAGTGTATTAACTTGTGATATTCATACAAGATTCCGTACGAAACGTATTTTGGAAGCTAATGGAGCAGAGAAAGTATACGGTCTAGATAATATACTGTCTCAATCTATTAACGGAAGTGGATACAACGAAGCTTACGGTCTATTAGGTTCAAATAAAGCAACAGAGGATAGCGTTAAGCTATTCCCGAACAACTGTCAGCCGATTGTAGACGGTATTCAAGCAAAAATCTTAGAGCAAACGGGTAAATTAGTTGAAGTTATGGTTTACGGAGACGGTGCTTTCAAAGATCCTGTAGGGAAAATATGGGAATTAGCTGATCCAGTTGTTTCTCCAGCATATACAATTGGACTTGATGGAACGCCAAATGAAATTAAACTTAAATACTTAGCAGATAACAACTTCTCTCATCTACGTGGAGAAGAGTTGCAAAAAGCTATCTCTGAATATATTACGAACAAGAATGAGAACCTTGTAGGTGCAATGGAAGCTCAGGGCACGACACCACGTAAATTAACGGATCTTATCGGTTCATTATCTGATCTAACTTCGGGTAGTGGCGATAAAGGAACGCCAATGGTTTATATTCAAGGGTACTTCGATAACTATACAAAATAAATTAATCTGCAAACTGCGCTTAAGTCATTATGCGGACTTTACTTCCAAAAGACCTTCTAGTCGTTGAAAAATGTACTCCTTCTGTCAAGTAGACAGGGGGCAGTTCAGAAAACAATAACTAGAAGGTCTTTTTTTTGTGCGCATTAAAATTGTATAGCTATTAAGTAGGCTGCAACCATATATAAAAATCTATACAAGATATTCCTTACAGTATAAACTTAACTTATCGAAATTTATGTGCGAACAATGTTTAGCTCATACATAAAACATACATAACTTACTAATGATCTGAAAATGCAAAGAACTAACCTATATTTACACTAGACAATAAGGGGTTAACCGTATGGATTTGTTGATAATGGTATTGTTATTATTGGTTTGCTTATTAATATCAAACGTAATTAGTCATTATATCCCCTCTATACCTACAGCATTAATCCAAATTTCATTAGGCATTATACTCACCTTTATATTTTCAGATATTTCATTTGAATTAGAATCGGAATGGTTTTTATTATTATTTATAGCTCCACTATTATTTAATGACGGGCGACATTTTCCACGTGAAGCATTATGGAAGATGAAAGTCCCCATACTAGGAAATGCTATTGTTCTTGTCCTCATTACAACGATAGGTGGGGGATACTTTATCCATTGGATGATCCCTGATATTCCGATAGCAGCGGCGTTTGCATTAGCGGCTATTCTTTCTCCTACTGATCCTGTTGCCGTTAATGGAATTGCGAAACGAATTCATATTCCTGAGAAAGTATTGAATTTGGTAAGAGGAGAATCTCTTATTAATGATGCTTCAGGCTTAGTTGCATTTAATTATGCAGTCGTCGCTGTCGTTACAGGATACTTCTCCATTAAAGAAGCACTATTTGATTTTACATATGTATTTATTGCAGGTGCAGTCATAGGTTTCGTATTAATAATATTAATTACATGGATCACTTTTGTGTTGCGTAAGAAAGGCATTACCGATGTAACCTTTCATTCGTTATTACAAGTGTTGACCCCATTTATTATCTATATTGTAACCGAAGAACTACTGCATGCATCAGGAGTTATTGCCGTTGTCGTAGCGGGGGTTACACATTCTTTAACTTCAGCGCGAACAGAGAAATTGGTTGCGGAAGAGAAAGTACTAACAGAAAACATTTGGTCGATTATGTTATTTGTATTGAATGGTGTTGTGTTCCTTCTATTAGGTCTTAATATTCCTTCCTCTATGTTAGCGACTGTAGCTAACCCTAACATTAATAACTGGTTGGCGATTGAATATGTACTTGCGATAGGTGTAGTTATTTTAGCTATTCGTTTTGTATGGACATATGTATTCTCCTTTTACCAATATCACTTCCTTAAGACAATAGATGCAGATCGACCAAGTTTCCGGACAAGCTTATTGATTAGTTTAACTGGTGTTCGTGGTGCAGTGACGATGGCAGGTGTTCTATCCATTCCATTTCTCATTAATAGCGGGAAACTGTTTCCTGAACGTTCGTTGATTCTATTTATTGCGGCAGGAGTTATTTTATTCACATTAATCGTTGCGACTGTTTTTCTACCATTATTAAGTAAAGATAGTTCTTCAAAATCTGGAGTTCATAATAAAAATAATATAGCTAAAGCGAAACAAAAAATATTATTAGCGGCCATTCAGAAGATGAGACATGAGATGAATGAAGAGAATGAATCTGTCGTATATGAGCTTATGAGTGAATATCGAATGATGTTCGAAGGGATGCATCTAGATCACTTGGAAGATAAAGAACACTATCGCAAAAAAATTACGGAAGTAAGATTATTAGGATTGAAAGCGGAGCGAAAATATATCCATGATCTGATGGAAGACAATCAAATCGATCAAGAGGTGTTTGATAGATTTGAGCAGTCACTTGAGCATCGTGAAGAGATGCTTTCTACTAATGTGAGTACCGGAGCGAAGTATATTATAGGGCGAGCGATTAGAGGTTGGTATCAATTTAACGGCAAGCATCGTAAGGAATCGGGGATTAATCAAGATAAATTACGTCTAGGAAAACATATTCAGTTAAAAGCGATTCAATCAGCTATTGCAACGATTAAGGAATATGCGATGACAAGTGAAACACCTGATATTGCCCAGGCAGTCATATTAGACTACAAAAGAATAATAAGTCGTTCCAAAGAAAAAGCAGTTACCAACTATGAAGTAAGAGAAGAGCAAAAAGAAGCACTGCGTCTTATGGTAATGGACATCGAACGCCAAGAAATTCATAGTATGCTCGAAGCTGGTGAGATTAGCAGCGAAGAAGCGAAAGAATTAAGACGTTTTGTAAACTATATTGAGAGTGTTACGTTGTATGAATATATGGAATGAGTTAAGTTTGAAGTAAAAAGCCGTATCTTTTACGATGCGGCTTCAACTTTTCTGTTTTAAATAGGGATAAGATAATACTAATCCAAACAAGTATAAAATAACTAAAAAGTAAACGGGAAGTAAATGTATAAAGGTAGTATATCCAATATAGATATGCGTTCCTATTCCAGCTACAAATGCAGGTAATGCACCGATAGCAAGGGTATTCCAAACCCAACGTTCCCCTCGTCTGAAACCCCATAAAGAAAGCATTGAAACAAGTAAACCTACACTTACTAGGGCGCCGCCAAAGCCAGCTCGGTCATGTGCGATAACAGGAATCAACTTATTATTGATACTGTTTATCATTTCAGGTGACATACAAAGAAAGCTTAAGTCAGTTGCAATAAATACTTTAGATACACCTATGATAGAAATTACAATACCACCTGCGACTATAGAAAACCCCAGTAGGATAAACATCAGTTGCGCATAATTTCCGAGCTGCCAAGCTCTATCATTGCTTCCATACTTGGAAAAGGGTGTACGAATTGCTGCCTTCCCTTCCTTAAAACTCATATAATATATAGGTAATAAGATTAGCCAAAATAAACCGTGAAGCCAATCGAAATAACCATAGCCGATAAACAGGAAAATACCAAGAAAACCTATAATCGCAGCACTATGGAAAGCAATTTTTGACCAATGCATCCCATATCTCAAGCCGTGGCGGGCAAGTTGAATATACAATATACCACCAGCTATCATCGTTCCAGCTAACGCCATTCTGTCGTGAGACATAAAGGATAAGATAAGTGGATTGATTTGCAATATATCAGCTCTTCTTAGCCCAATAAATGATTCGTCATAGGGTAGAATAATACTCGTAAATGCGAAATATAAGGCAATTAATCCTCCAATTAAAATCGAAAACCCAAATAATAATGACCAGTGCCAAGGTACAGTTTTCGTTGGAAGGACTTCTTCATAAACTAATCGTTCGTGAATTCGCTTTGGTAGTCCTGGTCCGGTTTTTACGTAGCCTTCAGTAAGCATTATAAGATCTACATCAGCATGAACTAAAGCATAAGCATCATCTGGAGTTTCCACGCCACCAGACGTGATGACGAAAAGCTCTGGATATAAGTTTTTCACTTGACTCACTATGTTAACTAGGCATTCATTCGCATTTGCATCCTCATGCCAATAACTATCTATCGTTTGACGAGGTGCATTAATGACAATTCCATCTATACTTGTTTGTCCTAAAAACTGATGTAATGTTTCTACATTAATTTCATCAGCAGAAAATGACGCATAAAGTGAACGACCTAGAGGTGGTATGTTTGTTTTATGGAATGCGCTAATCTGTTCACATGTCACAACAAAGCCATCCACATAAGGTGTTATATGTTGTGCAATGACTGTCCATTCCTGGCTTTCTACTTGTGCGTCTATTTTTGCGAAAATGGGGACTCGACTATTGAGTCTTATTAAACGTTTGAGTGCAAGTTTTAGTAGAAGTTTTTCTTGTTGATGAGCGAATAATAATTGCTTATTTTGCAAAATTGGAGGAAATTGTTCTGTTGGCTCATTCAAGACAATGGGTCCAATCTCAATAAACCCGAATCCTAACTCTTGGAATGCGCCTATACCAGATACATTTGGATCAATGAGGCAGCTTAACCCAATTGGTGAAGGGAATGTCGTATTAGCAATGTCTTTCTGAAATGATGGCGGAGGGTTCATATGACCTAAAAAGTTAATAAGTGCTCGCCCACCTGGAACGGATACAATTGTACTCATCGATTTATGTATAAACTCTCGACTTGATTTCAGACTTAACCTATCTAATAAAAGCTTTTTTAATGGATGATATGACCAGTCTGGCATATGCAACACCTCTAAAACTTATTTTATGTACTGCTCAGCAGTGAATAAATAATTCTAGTCTAACATAAACAACTACAAGTATAACATTTGTTTTCGTTAATACATGAACTGTTCTTTGGCTTGAAATGAGGGAGAGTTGATTTAATTGCAACAATAAGGTATAATTATAATTTACTGTTAGATATATGTACGTTTTATGATAAGTCTATGCTTACATAAAACTGAAGATTAATATGAAAATTAACTATTGAGTATGTGAATTAAGCGGCTGTGAGAATCACATACAATAGTAACTGAAGCAACTTTTATTACATTTAAACAATGTATCGATAATAATGGTTGTAAAATTTCGAATGAAATTTGAATATAAAACTAATATGATGGTGTGTTATATTACGATATAATCTTACTGAAATTATAGATTTTTATGTTAATGATGTTTACTGAACAGTTACAATAATCAGTAAATAAGGGAAACCGGATGTATCTAACAGATCAAGGCAAGGAACAATTGTTGAATCTTTTTTGGGTGAATGATACGCTCTCACCTGAGGGATGAATGAACAATTAGCCGTGTACAGATTTGTAAGTGGAGCCGCTATAGAGTGGTGACTGTTTCGAGAGGTAGGGCGAAACCGAAGGACGATTTGCCTTAAATATTGCAAGCCATAACCATTCACTTGGTTATGGCTTTTTTTACATATAATACGATAAATTTTTACATTTTGTGGTATATTTAACTAGTAGCAATTATGTTCACTATGATAGCTATTGAATGCGAAGTAAAGCAACCTAAGTGTAGTTTGACCGTTAATTCCCTTCCTGTATTCATTGCGTAACCTACTCAGTTCGTTGTTATGCTTAAGATAAGAAGTGAAAATATACTAGGAGAGTGACGTAGGCTATAGAACCATACAAGCTGTTATCTGTATTACTATCACGAATAGAAGAAAATGTTTCTGGGAGGAGCGAGACAGAATATTTGAATGATCTTCCGGTCTCCACGGTTCATTTGCGTCGGCTTTTCAAGTTCGCTTTCGACATGCCGTTACAAAGCTATATCCGTTCTCGAAAGCTTGCAGTCAGCTTAGAGAATTTGATACAAAGTGAGAAGCGGGTCCTAGACATTGCCATCGAATGCGGTTATGAACATGAGCAAACGTATATACGTGCCTTTAAACGCGAATATGGGATAACTCCTGGAGAATGCAGGGAATCCGGCAAAAACATTCATATAACGCCTCCTCTGCATTTATTTCCAAAGAATGATGTTAGTGGAAATATGGTATACGGTCCGGATCTGGTCATGATTCCATCCTTTCATGTAATCGGGAATGGATATCAAATCGAGATCGCTCAATCGCTGACTAAAGCGCCCGAAGCTGCCAAACAGTTTTGGTGGAACAAGCGGCATCTTGTGCCTAATCAGGTGGAGCCTAATATCTATTATGGTCTAACGAGGACACCTGATCCATTGCTTAATTGGACGTACTATCTGCCATCTATGCGTGTAACGAATCTCAACGATATTCCTGACGGCTTTTCAGGCGACACCATCCCTGCTTCTATGTGCGTCGGATTTCGCTATATCGGGAACCATCATTACGAGGAGATTAGCGGACTACGTGCAGAGGCGCTGTATACTGCCATCGATAGGCTTGCCAAGGAACACAACGGGAAATATGAACTTTTGGATAGAGAATTCTTTCTCGAAAAAATTGATACGGATGCATATGATGGGCAATATTGTCAAATGGAATGGTTTGCGCCTATCAGAGTGAAAAGTACTTAAAATGATCAAAAAAGTCCATTGAGCATGCCGCGATTGAGGTATGCTTTTGTTGTATTCATAACAATTGTATGTACAAAAAGGAGAGATAGTTATAAATTATAACGAAGTTGTTTCAATCGGAGATACCTATTTACTTAAAGTGGTATCAGAGTTATTCGAATTAGAGGGCTATGATATCCAACTAATTCCGGCACATGATGGAGGGCGAAATGTCGTATACATCTGTGAGAAGGAGGGGGAGGACGCTAAAGTAATCAGAATCTCTTTCTTATCTGACAGGAGCCGAGAAGATATCCAAGGTGAAGTTGAGTATATCAGGTATTTATTTGAGCATGGCGGAAATGTCGCGGATGTAGTCGTTTCCAGGAAAGGGAATTTACTGGAAGAGATAATTTATAATAATCATACCATTTTTGTTTGCCTGTTTAAAAAGGCTAGAGGAAAAATGTTGGCAGAAAATAATTATCGATACCGTGAAGGCGTTCCGATTTCCGAATATTATTATAATTGCGGTAAAGTCCTAGGAAAATTACACCAAATATCGAAAGGATATACGCCTGTCCATCGCCGGTATAGTTTTTTTGATAAATTTAGAGTTGAATATCTCGATAAATTGATCCCCGAATCCTTATCCCTGCTTAAGGAAAAGATGATTGAGCTCCTTAATACTTTAAATGGATTGGACAAAAGTCAGGAGACTTTCGGGATGATTCATTTTGATTATAACGATGGGAATTATTCGATAGATTTTGATACTGGGCAAATAACTGTATATGATTTTGATAATTCATGTTTCGGTTGGTATATGTATGACCTGGCAGATCTCTGGATTAGCGGAATGGGTTGGATACGATTTGAATCAGACGTCGATAAACGCAAAAAATTTATGGATGATTATTTTGAAACAGTCCTCGAGGGATATAGATCCGAGACCATAATCGAAGATTCGATGTTGGATAAGTTGCATCTGTTTATTAAAGTAACCCTCATGGAAGGTATTGTAGATACATTCGAAGTCATGTGGAACAACGGTGAAGAGCCGGAGTGTGACGAGGAGTTGTCGTATCGCATAAAATGTCTGGAAGATGATATCCCATATAGGGGATTTTTCCATGACATTTACTCGTGTGAAAAACCGTTTGAATATGAGAAACGAAATATTTAATCTTTTTGTCTTTCACTGGAGAGATTAGGTATCATAGAGGAACGCGGCAATAACAATGATTATGAACTTGTAACGAGCACAGAAAGTTAAATAGTCGTATTCGTGAACAAGGAGGCCTTCAGAAGTGGGGGTCTCCTTGTTTTAGCTTCTTCATGGACTCGTATTGTCATCTTAGAGTAGATTAGGTTGAAGGTAACTTGGACAATGTTGCAAGATCAAGTAAAATAGAAATAAGAATACGTTTAAACAATATATAATTATTATTGTAGTGATAGATATTTTTAATCCTTAATTAATTACGAAAAGATTATAATGAATACATATAAAGTGTATGACTAGGCAGGGTATCGGTTTGTTGTAACTGCTAAGAAGGAACGCCTACGTCTTATTTGAAAATTATAGGGGATAAGGAAGGTTAAAATGAGCGACAGACAGCAAAAAACAGACGTTATCTTAATTGGTGCCGGTGTCATGAGTGCTACTTTAGGATCATTACTGAAAGAATTAGCACCAGAATGGGAAATTAAAGTATTTGAAAAGCTCTCAGACGCAGGAGAGGAAAGCTCTAACGAATGGAATAATGCGGGAACAGGGCATGCTGCACTGTGCGAGCTTAACTATACCTCCGAAAAATCGGACGGGTCAATAGATATTAGCAAAGCTATCCAGATTAATGAACAGTTTCAGCTTTCAAGACAGTTTTGGTCTTATCTAGTTAATAACAATCTGATCCGTAATCCTCAGGATTTTATTATGCCAATACCTCATATGAGTATGGTACAAGGCGAAAAAAATGTATCGTTTTTGAAAAAACGTTATGAAGCGTTATCAGACAATGCATTATTTCAAGGTATGGAATTTTCCGATGACCCAGATAAATTGATGGAATGGATTCCGCTTATTATGGAAGGCCGTACATCTAAAGAACCGATAGCAGCAACTAAAATCGACTCTGGCACAGATGTCAACTTCGGTGCATTAACACGCATGATGTTTGACCACTTGAAGAGTAAAGACGTTCAAATAAATTATAACCATAGTGTTAGTGATCTTAATCGTACAAGTGACGGATCTTGGGAATTGAAAGTGAAAAATCTCAATAGTAATAAAATAGAACGCCATACTGCGAAATTCGTCTTTATCGGCGGCGGCGGTGGAAGCCTCCCATTATTACAAAAAACGGGTATTCCAGAATCTAAACATATTGGTGGATTCCCGGTTAGTGGACTATTTATGGTTTGTAACAATCCCGATGTCGTAGCGCAGCATCATGCCAAAGTGTACGGTAAAGCTAAAGTTGGCGCTCCGCCAATGTCCGTTCCGCATCTGGATACTAGATTTATCGATAACAAAAAATCATTGCTGTTTGGACCATTTGCTGGCTTCTCACCTAAGTTCTTAAAAACAGGTTCAATGTTCGATCTAATCGGTTCGGTTAAACCGAATAATGTGTTGACAATGTTAGCGGCAGGTGTGAAAGAGATGTCGTTAACGAAATATCTAATCCAGCAAGTGTTGTTATCGAATGAAAAGCGTATGGAGGAATTACGCGAGTTTATCCCTAATGCGAAAAGCGAGGACTGGGGTATCGTAGTAGCAGGTCAACGCGTGCAAGTAATTAAAGATACTGTGGCTGGTGGCAAGGGAACACTTCAGTTTGGTACTGAAGTGGTTAGTGCCGCTGATGGCTCAGTAGCAGCATTATTAGGTGCTTCACCAGGTGCTTCTACTGCCGTTCACGTTATGCTAGATTTATTTAATAAGTGCTTCCCGCAACATATTAAAGAGTGGGAGCCGAAGTTAAAAGAAATGATTCCTTCTTATGGAAAATCATTAGCGCAAAATCGAGAGCTATTCAATGAAATTCATATCTCAACAGAAAAAGTGCTTAAGCTAAACGCCAAATTGCCGAAACGTAGCTAATGGTTTTTATCTTAAAACTAACGTAAGCAATAAAAATGATGATCAATAAATACAAAGGTATGAATCAAAGATTAACCTTCTGTAGAAAAATACAAAGGCATGAACCAAGGACTAACCTTGTTTCATGCCTTTAGTTTTTAAAGTAACACATGTGTATACATCCTAGTTTACTTAATAGCACCTGCCGTAACGCCTTCTGCAATTTGCTTCTGAAAGATAATGTATAAGATAAGCACTGGGACAATGGATAGAAATAATCCAGCAAATAGTGGTCCCCATTCTGTTCGATATTGCATTTCTGTCTGCATAACTGCCATACCAACGGGAAGGGTATAAAGATCGGGCTTATTCGTAAATACCGTACCCATAATATATTCGTTCCATATTGTTAATCCATTCATAATAGCTACAGAGATCATACCTGACTTAGCTAGTGGAAGCATGACTGAGAAAAATGTTCTAGAGTAGCCTGCGCCGTCAATATAAGCCGCTTCTTCTAATTCCCTAGGTAGCATTTTGAAAAAGCTTACTAGTACGAATATTCCAAACGGTAGAGAACTTGCTGAGTAAACAATGATTAGTCCAAGTAAGTTATTAATTAATCCAAGATCATTTAATAAGAAGAAGAGTGGAATTAATCCTAAAATCATCGGAATCATCATAGCTGATAAGTATAGTGAATATAGTGGTTTTCCAACTTTAAATGTGAATCGTGCTAAAATATATGCAGATGTTGAAGCTAGAAGTAATGAGATGATAACACTGCCTGCTGTAACGATGATAGAGTTGGTGAAAAAACCTCCAAAGCCATATTTAGTCCAAACATAGCTAAAGTTAGACCATAATAACGGGAAATCAGGCAGTGCCCACGGTTTGTCTAACATAAATTGCTGATTGTTTTTTAATGCTCCTAATAATGTCCAAACTAGTGGATACACAACGGCCACAGTCCAAACAATTAAGATGAGATAGGTCAATATTCGAGCAATCGGATGCTGCTTATTGAGTACCATGAAGCGTTCACCCCTTAGGCCAATTCAGTTGTATTTTTACTTAATAATTTTTGAAGTGTCATAGTTGTAATAAGAGATAATACTAGAATAAGAACGCCAATGGCAGCTGCATATCCCATATGATATTGTCGGAAACCCATTTGATATAAGTAAGAACCCATAACTTGTGTAGAATTATCTGGACCACCTTCAGTCATAATCCATACAATGATAAATGAACCGTTCAGTGTGGTCATCACAATATGTAAAATACTAACCTTCATTTGCTCCCAGATGAGAGGTAGTGTTAAACTCCAAAATTGTTGACTTTGCGTTGCTCCATCCAAGTCTGCAGCCTCGTACAGTTCAGTAGGTATACTTAAAATAGCGGCAATTAACAAAATCATATAAAAACCTATACCAGCCCATATCGATGGCCATAATAATGACCACATAGCTAGCTTCTCAGACCCAAGCCAAGCGATTTGTACCGGATTATCCGTGAACAGAGACAAAAAACTGTTAATAAACCCTAAGTTAGGGTTGTAAACAAATCGAAATAACACGCCAATAACGACAACAGAAATAACATTTGGAATAAAAAATATAACTCGAAAAATATTTCTACCTACAACCCTTAAACGAGTTACGCTAACTGCGAAAACGGTGGCTAATAGCATAATTCCAAGAACTTTACCGACAACTAGAAAGTAGTCATTTTTAATTGCAGTCCAAATAATTGGGTCAGAGAATAGATCGAGGAAATTTTGTATACCGATGAAATCCATATCCTTCGTTCGACCAGACCAATCAAAGAATGAGATCTGAATGCCCTTAGCTATTGGATATAGTGTAAATAAAGCAAAAAAAATAAATGTCGGTAATAAAAATATAGTAATAAAGCCTGTTCGTTTAAGGCGTGAAGACATGTTGTTCCTCCTCTTTGTCATGCCATTCATTTAGATTAAATACTGAATATGAAGCGCACTTGGGAAGTCAGGTATTCGTGTATGAAACACGTACACAAGTACCTGACTTCTTCCACAAGTAGCGCTTCATCTGATTGGTTAAGTACAATTATTTACGAGCTTTAGCTGCTGCCTCTTCTAGACGTGTCATCCATTCTTCAGGTGTAATTTTACCAATAGACAATGCGATAATAGAATCTTGTTTTACTTTTTCTACATCTGCATTAAGTACAGTTACAGGAGCGACTGTTGTAGTATCAGCATTGAAGAAGTCCATCGCATCTTTAACAACTCCACTTGCTGAAGAGCTACTTAGATCAGCCTTAACGTTCATAATCGCACCAGTGATCTCTGCCCAACGAAGAGCATTTTGTTTCGTGAATACATATTGAAGGAAAGCTTTAGCTGCATCAGGGTTTTTAGCATCTTTAGCGATAGCGATTGTAGCTGTGTAAGGAATAACGATGTTATTTTCCCCAGCTGCTTGTGCAACAGAAGGAATAAATCCGAAGTCAAAACCTTCAGGAATATCGTTTTTCATCTCATTTTCTAACCATAGACCATTAGGAATGAAAGCAGCTTTATGTTGTAGCCATTGTGCTTGTGAATCGGTATGATTTAAGGCTACGGAACCTGGATCGATTAAGCCTTTATCAACTAATTGCATAAATTGCGCTAATGCTTTTTTAACAGCATCGTTAGAGAAACTACCCTCTTCAAGATTAACTTGACTAGTTAGAATAGAAGTATCGCCACCGTTAGCAGCAACCATTGCTGAATCTAATAGACCACCATTAATATAATAAGGATAAACACCTGTGTGAAGTAGTGCAGGCATACCCGAAGCTTTAATTTGTTCACTTACAGCAATGAACTCATCCCAGTTTGTTGGTACAGCCCAGTTATTTTGCGTGAACAGTGCTTTATCGTAGAATAGTCCCCATGAACCGAATACTAGAGGTAGGTTATAATTTTTATCACCATTGAATACGGATGGTTGTGAAATTAGAATATCTTTAATTTTTTCGCCGTCAACATTTACTGCTGTTTCAAGGAAACTAGTTATATCCATTAATTGATCATCTACAATCATCTGACGTTCATTAGAGCCAGCACCATCAATGTATACGACATCTGGTGGATCGTTTGAAATCCAACGAGGTTGCATTTGTTCATTGATTTTCGGACCAGCGCTTTGAGTTATTTTCAGATCAGGATTTTCTTTTTGGAAGCCTTCAATCACTTCTAGCCACCAAGCATCGCCATATCCACCTACAAAGTATTGAATTTCAAAATCGCCTTTTAGTCCAGTAGTTGTAGCATCTGTGCCTTTGCCCGCATCTGTAGTAGCTGGTTTGTCAGTATTAGTGCCGTTACCACCTGTGTTAGTCGTGTTGTTACCACAAGCTACTGTAGTTAATAAAATACAAATTACGCTGCATAACAATAATGTTTTCAATTTCATTGTGTTAGCTCCCTTTTTTTTTGTTTTTTTTCAAATAGATATTCAAAAAGTTGGCTTTCGCAAGTCGAGAAGATGGAGCGCTACTTAGGGAGGAGGAAACGCAAGTGTACGTTATTGGTACACGCGTACCGGACTTCCCAAGTTCGCTACATATTCGATGCCGATTAAGTCTCCTGCATTACTTCGTTATCAAAGTCAGCTTTTTGAACTACATCGCCTAGATAAGTCGGTGTACAAGCAAAAAAGGACACAAGTCGTGTAAGCATAATACTACTGCTTACATAACTAATGCCCTCTCGGTAACACGTTATGTGCTCTTATCTATTTGATTGAACATAGCATACATCCACAAATTTACATTGTCAATAAGGAATGTAATTTTTATTATATTAAAGCATAAGATGTATTAATTGACTTAGTAAAAAATTTACAATAAAATGATAATTAGTAGTTAGAAGGCGTGTTACTAGTGTACTAGGCATGAGCCGAGAAAGACCAACTGTTCTTTTTGTTGGCTTTTTCGGCTTTTTTTTATAATATGAGACAAATTATAGGGAATAGCGATGTTGATTTCCTTTAGGGGGCTTGGGAATTGAGTAATGATAGCTTACTTAAAATCGATCGTATTGTAGGTAATAATGTAATCCTCACTTCTCATCCAGTCACAAACAAAGAATATGTGTTATTTGGTAAAGGGTTGGGTTTTACCTCAAAAGGAAATCAGTGGATTCACATAAACGATCCCCAAATAGAAAGACGGTATCGTTTGGATGAAGAGCAACCGAGTAGTCAGTTTCAAGCACTTATTGAAAATATTGATCCTCAAGTCATTTTTATTTCTGAGCAGATTATTGATAAAGTTAAAGATCGATTAGGAACTCCTGTTCAGCCTAAAGTTTATTTTGCACTCCCCAATCATATTCAGTTCGTCATTTATCGCTTGAAAAATGAAATGGAGATTAGCAATCCATTTTTGTATGAGACAAGATTAAGCTTTCCTCAAGAATATGAAATTGCAACCGAAGCAGTAGACATGATAAATCAACATTTTCAATTGCAAATTCCTGAGGATGAGATTGGATTTTTAACGTTACATATTCATACTTGTACAGAGTCGGTATCGGTAGGACAGTTAGTTAAAGTGAGAGGACTTCTTAATCAGATTGTTGATTATATTGAAGATAAAATGGGTTTCAAGCTTCAAAGAACAAGTACAGACTATATCAGGCTCGTAACACATCTTCGAGGAGCAGTCGAACGTATTATCGAAGGTCAACATATTGTTAATCCGTTTACGACAGAAATTAGAACCCTTCACTCTGATATTTATGAAATCGCAGTAGAGCTAGCAGAAATTATCAGTGACGAATTAGATGTGGTCGTTTCTGATGATGAAATAGGTTATATAGCCATTCATTTATATCGTTTATTTCAGATAGAATTATTCACCAGATGAGAGAGAGGGATTTCGAATGTTTGCAAAGCGCATAAAAAGAGATTTAGATCTGCTTTCTTACGTTTCGATTACTGCACCAGTTACAGGGAGCATGTTTTCAATAGAAGAGGTGGAGGATGAGGCTTTCTCACGTGGGTATATGGGAGATGGAGTGGCGTTTGATCCAGTTGTGGGAACGATTAAAGCTCCAATAAGTGGTAGAATATCTTATATTGTAGAAACAAAACATGCCATTGTAATAGAACATGCATCAGGTCTGCAATTTCTTATTCATATTGGGATAGACACTGTTGACTTACAAGGTGAGGGCTTTGAGGTGTTCGTAAAATATGGAGATCAAGTGTCAGAGGGAGAGCTACTGATTACCTTTGATCTGGATCATATTAAATCGGCAGGTTATAAGCCCCATGTACTCGTTGTTGTTATCGGAGAAAAGAATATAGATCATATAGAATGTGATTTTCGTAATGTTGTTATTGCTGAGCCCCATGCATTCCGGGTTGTATTGAGCTAAATCAGAGCGGAGGCATTCGTAATGTTGTTTAGATATTTGCAAAGCATTGGAAAGTCGTTAATGCTACCGGTGGCAGTACTACCTGCGGCAGCTATTCTATTCCGATTTGGCAAAATTGATTATGCGAGTGACTTTCATCTAGGTAGCGTAGGCGTCTGGATAAATACCTATATTGCGCCCTTTTTAGATGCAGGTGGCTCTGCAATATTTGACAACCTGCCACTTATTTTTGCAATTAGTATCGGCATAGGAATCGGCGGGGATGCTGTAGCTGCACTATCCGCAGTCATTGCATTTCTGGTCATGGAATATGTTTTTCAAAATGTGATTGTCGTGTTTAGTGAATGGCCGATATTGAATGACGAAATTGATATGGGAGTCATGGGGGGCATTATTGCGGGAATCGTAGCCTCGTATTTTTATAAGAGATTTCATCAAATTCAACTACCCGATTGGCTCGGATTTTTCTCAGGGAAGCGCTTTGTCCCTATTGTTACTTCAGTTGCTATGGTGTTTATTGCGATCGGATTAGGCTTAATCTGGGGACCAGTGCAAGCTACATTTAATTCAATAGGGCAGAATATTACAGATTTAGGTGGCATAAGTGCTTTTATCTACACGACGCTGAATCGTTTACTTATTCCCTTTGGTCTACACCATGTCTTAAATAATATTGCATGGTTTCAGGTTGGAACATATGTTGATGTATCTGGAAAGGTATTTCAAGGAGATATTGATCGTTTCTTTGGCGGTGACCCTGAAGCAGGATTATATATGACAGGTTTCTTCCCGATCATGATGTTTGCTCTTCCTGCTGCTGCATTAGCTATTGTACATACAGCAAAAAAAGAAAATAAAAAGTATATTTCATCTATATTTATTAGTGCAGCGTTGGCCTCATTTCTTACTGGAATTACAGAACCGTTAGAGTTTGCCTTTATGTTTACTGCCCCATTACTATATGCTGCACATGCTGTATTAGCGGGTGTTAGTGCTTATGTCGTTGCGGAATTAGAAATTAGACATGGGTTTGGATTCTCGGCAGGTTTCATTGATTATGTGCTTAATTATCCACTAGCGGAGAAGCCGTTATGGCTTATTCCAATAGGCTTAGCATTTGGTGTTATTTATTACACACTATTCCGATTTATGATTATACGGTTTAATATTATGACACCAGGTAGGGAGTCGAATTTGGGTATTGATAACAGATTACTACCTACATTTCCTACTGTATTAGAGAAAAAAAATACGAAAAATAAGACGTTTATAGATCATGCTAATCATGTCATAGAGGCACTTGGAGCTGTAACGAATATAGATAGTATTGATGCTTGTATTACAAGATTAAGAGTAATAGTACATAATGAGCAAGCAGTCCAAGATAAAAGGTTGAAAGAGCTAGGTGCTGCAGGGGTCATTCGTCTAGGTAATGGTTCTATTCAAGTTGTGTTTGGGATGGAAGCGGAAAAACTTAAAGATTATATTAAAGCTAAATTATAGTTTATGCTTTCGAGGTGAGCTTTTTGTTAACAGAGAAGTTTATTCAGAAGGTAAACAAAAAGTTTTAAGGAGTGCTATAGTTGCAAAAAACATATCAGGTAATGAGCGTGTCAGGCATTCATGCTCGACCTGCGCAAAAAATTGCTGAAGTTGCACAAAGGTATGCAGAGGATGTTCATCTTATTAAAGGTGGACAAATGTATAATGCGAAAAGCTTATTAATGATTCTATCTATGGGTGTTAGATATAAGGAAGAAATTACGGTAATAGCTACAGGTGAAGGATCTGAACTGATCATTAACGAGATTGGAAATTTATTATGCAATAAGTAATTTATTTAAGTGCGGTAATAAGATTATATTCGACAAAACGGCTTGCCTCCATGAGGTAAGCCGTTTTGTTATATGCTCGAAAAACGTATGTTTTACCTTTGCGTAAACTTCGAAACTTAAGATGCATGCTATTATTGAAAAATGGCATAATATTACTATCAAATATTACTCTATTATTACTTAAAAAATATTTTATTTAGTTTTATGAAACATTTTATTAATTATTTACGTTTATTAAAGTAAGAAGCACAACAAATAAAAATATAGGAGTGAATATAATGAATAAAAAAATGATGATTATTATGTTAATTACGGTATTAAGCGTAATTATTACAGCATGTTCTGGAAACAATGCACCTACGGTAGAATCGAAGTTAACTGCGAAAGAAATGGCAGATCAAATGTTTAAGGAAGTTGAACAACCAAATCTGATGGAATTGACAGATGAAGATGTGAAGACGATTTACAATGTAGACGTTACTAAGCTTGAAGATTACCAGATTAGAATTCCAGTTATGAATGTGCACTCAAATGAGCTTGCCATTGTGAAAGTAAAAGATGCTAAAGATATTGCAGAAATTGAAGCAGCATTTAAAGCAAGAGCTGAAGCGGCACAAAAGCCATTTGAAATGTATCTTCCTGATCAATATGAAAATGCTAAAAATTATAAGCTAATCACAAAAGGTAACTATGTAATGATGGTTATTTCCGATAAAGCAGATGAGTTAGTAAAAGTATATGAAGGTTTCTTTGCAGAAAAATAAATTTCTAGTCTAGTAAGAAAGACCGCTTGCAAAAGTTGAAGCTATTACAGCTTCAGCTAGTGCAGGTGGTCTTTTTTTATGGTTGCGAGTTAGTTATTTTTGATTGTGTTGCATCTACAATGAGTTGTCCATTTTGCTCTATTTTCTCAAAGCATTCTTCTATTGTGAGCAGCCCATTGAGGTATTCATCAATGATCGATTGAGCTTCCATTTTGAAAGCATTAATGATCTCGTAAGTTATAATTTCGTACGGATTATAAGATTGTCGTTGTGGGAGCAATGTATAAAGTGGAGACAAATCTATTTCTGATACATCCTTTCTATACATGTCATTGGCTGGAATACCATATTGCCAAAGCTCATTCAATGTAAATGTATAGTAATCTTGATCAGTCTCCATGAATTTAATAAAAGTCCAAGCAGCTTCTTTGTTCTGAGCGAGTGTATTAATTCCATATATTTCTTGTAATTGATAGGAATCAGAATATTCAGGTGTTAATCGATTAATAGGAACGGTAACCAATCCTAAGTGAGGTGCGGGTTCAGTTGGATGCTGTGCATTATACAACTCTAAGTTAATAGCGGTAGCATGGGAAGATATTTGCATAGCGGCTTGTCCTGTTAGTATAAGTTCCTCACTGTTTACACCAGTTGCGTCCCCTGATTCATTAAAAATACTTTTTTTCTCAATGGCATTTAACACGATTTTTCCAATTTCAAGCCACTCTAATGTATTGATAGATATGTTATTCGTTTTTGGTTCGATATAGGTTAATCCTTCGGTTTCACCCATTCTAAGTATTAAGTTTATTGGTACTTCTTTATAATAGTTGCTAGTAAAACCAAACAATCTACTACCATCGGCTTGTTCATTCGGGAACTGATTCACCAATTCATATAGCTCGGACCATGTCATCTGATTACGCGGTAATGGTACATTGTACTGTTGAAACAAATCGATATTATAATATAGTCCGTTACTACTAAAACTCGGTGCTAGTCCGTATATATCTCCATTGTTCAATGTTAATGCTGTAGTAATGACCTTAGAGAGTGACTTAAGAGTTTTTTTATCCTTTTGCATGAGCGAAGTTAGTGGAGAAAGCTGATTCTGTTCAATCAGTTCGTTATACTTTTGTATACTATTCATGAAAATAATATCTGAGGTTAGAGTTGTAGGTTGATCAGATTTTTGTTCAATAACTTCAATTTTAATATGGGGATACTTTTGTTCAAAAGCATATCCTATTTTCATGTAAAACATATCGTACGATGGATAGTTGATCGTTAATATGATCGGGTCTTTGATTGCAGCTTGATTGCAGCCACTAATTATTATTGATAATGAAAGTAAGAGCGAGATAATAAAAATTTTTTTCACAATACCCTCCAAGAAAATATATCCATAATGGTGCTTAGTTCACATCATCTTTATCATTAAGCGATTGTTTCTCTAACATTTGCTGTTCTACAGTTACTTGCATTGTAGCTAAAGCATCTTCAATAGAGAGGTTACTACTTATTATCTGCTCAATGGTTGCTTCACCAGCTACTATGAATTCATAAGTTAAATCCATATAATTGTAAGAAGGTTTCAGCTTTAGCATTGATTGTTCGACTTTTAATGGAGGATTACTTTTATAGATGGAGATAGCATGCTGTCTTTTTGCCTTCTCCAATTGTAGTAGTTGAGGCGAAAGGAAAAATTGTAACAATTCAAATGATTCATTAACAAGCTCCGTTTGTGCAGATATAGCATAGAAACCATCAGTAAAAGTGTAGATCGTCTCCGTTGGATAGAGTGGATTAATAGGCATCGTTGTCGTTTCCCAATTGGAATGTTGTTCAATGATTTCTGCATCTGAGCTGCTCAAGAATGCCATTGCTGCTTCGTTATTAAAGAATAAACTTCTATCTGATGAAAGTGATCCAGATTTTAGTGGTGTTATGACTAAGTCCCATGCTTCCTCCCATTGTTCGTTAGCGATATTAACCGTTCCAAAGTCAGCGTTGTATGCTTGTAAACCACGTGTCCGTCCTATTTCATATATTATTTCTGATGAAAGTAGTCTGGCGTTGACTAGTCCATTTTGCGGAAAAAGTTGAGCTACATTAAGAACTTCCTCCCAAGTCATACTATCCCTTGGGTATTCAACTTGATTGGCATCAAAAATATCTTTATTATAGACGAGCACTGTTCCGTGGATTGAGGTTGGTATTCCATATAATTTACCTTCGCCTAGGCTTTTAACGTAGTCGATTACTTCTGGATGGTATTTAGTTATGTCTAACTTATTCTTTTTAATTAATGAGTCTAATTCCAAAAGTAGTCCGTTATTAATTAAATCACTCATCATTTCGGCTGGCACGTAAATAATATCAGTGCTTGAAGCTATTTGTTGGTTATCTGTTTCTTGATCAATTATCTCGTTAAGAGAAATAACAGAGTAATTCAATGTAGGAAACTTTTGATTTACTAGATTACTATAACGATCATCAAACATAGATTCTGAACGATAGCCTATTTTCAACTGAATATCACTATTTAAATTAGCTATATTGCTACTAGAAGAACAACCAACTAGACAAATGAATGTAAGTACAATAATTGAAACTTTATAATAAATATGCAATGTGTATTCTCCTTACTGCTAATAGGTGTGAATGGAGAGTTGATTACCACCAAAAAAGTTGTATTTCAAATATTAAGTATATCAAACATATTGTGGTAATTCAATTTCGTAGCATACTGTTATGGCTCACTTAGATAAGATATGTTAATATATTCCTGTAAATTCAGTTGCCAGGAGTCTTTAATCTAGCAGTTATCCTAAATAAATGAGGTCACTCGAATGATGAAAAATGAACATTTAATCGAATATGCTTTGTCCCATATTAATAACCTTAAAGTTCATGGTAGATCAACAGGATTGCTATCGCCGCTAACATTATTTTGGACAGGAAGCGCAATAGAACTTAATGCTCAAGGGTCGGAACTATGGATTGAAGTTGAGGCGCAATATGATCAATACGAGCAATGGATCACAATACTCATTAATAATGTCACTGTTAGTAGATTAATGCTTACAGTAGGTAGGCAATGGATTTGCATATTTCGGGGTATGAATGAACAGAAAATTAAAAACGTTCGTATGGTTAAAGATGTTCAGCCGATGAGTGAAGATATTCAGTGCGGTTTGCATCTTCATGCAGTGAAGTTTGATGGTCAATTTCTACCTGTGGAGGACAGACCATATAAGATTGAATTTATAGGAGACAGTATTACTTCTGGTGAAGGTATTATTGGAGCGAAGTCAGAAGAAGATTGGATTCCGATGTGGTTCAGCGCAATACATAATTACACTCGTATAACAGCAGACGCTTTGAATGCTGATTATCGTGTTATTGCTCAAGCTGGATGGGGTGTACTTACGAGTTGGGACAATAATCCCCACGCGAATATTCCAGCTTATTATGAACAAGTTTGTGGTGTTTTAAAGGGAGAAGTTAACGAATCGCTAGGAGCATTTGATGAAAACAATTTCGCTGCTTGGCAACCTGATGTTATCGTTGTTAATCTAGGCACGAATGATAATGGTGCTTTCCATTCGTCAGGGTGGAAGGATGAAGCAACAGGGAGGATTTATAAACAACGTTTAAATGATGATGGTAGCTATAATGAGGAAGATTTGAAAGCCTTTGAAGTTGCTGCTGAGAGCTTCCTTATCAAGCTTAGAACATATAACCAGAATGCATATATCGTATGGGCTTATGGCATGATCGGCATACCAATGATGCCAGCAATTTATCGAGCAGTAGATAGCTTTGTTCAGGAGACAGGAGATATGAAGGTTTCAGTGTTCCAACTTCCAAATATGACTGAAGAAACAGCAGGGTCAAGAAATCACCCAGGAGCTCTTGCACATGAAAAATCTGCACATGAGTTAACTGGATACATTAAAGAGTTATTGTTAATACAATAAATATTAAAATTTCAAAACCCGAAGTAGGATATATTTCTTTGATAACTCAAAGGGGTATATCCTATTTTACTAATGTCAAAATTAATTATATTGTATATTAAAACGAGATAATATTACGCTAATTTCATAATCCAATTAGTGCTGGAGTGAAAAAAAGGTTATGATTGTAGTAAGGTAGATGAATGTATTATTCATCTAATAAATAACTGGTAGAGAGCAGGATATAATGGAATGACAGATAATCAGCAGCAGCGTTACCGCTTTAGTGAAGCACCAATATGGGGACTTAACCGCAGTTACTATGAAGAAGAAGGACTTAAGGCATGGAATAATGACCAAGTTCCTCAATATATAACGAGTAACCCTATGATCGCAACTGCATATGCAGAAATGATCTTTGGCTTACTGCAAGATCAGGCGAATAAGGGAAACATTACTGAGCCAGTTGTGATCGTTGAGTTAGGTGCTGGTGCTGGCCGACTTGCGTATCATGTGCTAGTAGAACTTTGTAAGTTAAGAGACTTTGCAGCGATAACATTACCGCCGTTCCGCTATGTAATGACGGATTTGGCGATGAACAATGTTATAGCATGGAGAGAACATCCTGCCTTGCAAGAGTTCATTGTGGAAGGTATTGTGGACTTCGCAAAATTTGATGCTGTTAATGATACTGAGCTGAATCTAGTGGCATCGAATATTACGATTGGGGCAGGAGAACTGCAGCAGCCATTAATTATTATTGCCAATTACTTCTTTGACGGTATTCCACAAGAACTACTTTATGTTGGCGATGGACATATATATGAAGCAGATGTGTTTGTTGATTATCCAGAGCAGGCAGATTCACTTAAACCATCAGAAGTATTGGATCAACTATCTTTACGTTATGAGTATCGTCTCACGCCGGAGTATGAACAAAAAGATTTCCCATATCGCAATGTCATTGCCACATATCAGGAGCAATTAGAAGATTCCCATATTCTATGGCCATCATCTGGCTTCAAATGTTTAGAACGTCTGAACGAACTAACTCAATCAGGATTTGTATTAATAACTGCGGACAAAGGAGATAACCTATTAGATAGCTTTAAATTTGCAGAGCCACCAGAGTTAGTTCTCCATGGGGCATTTTCATTTACCGCAAACTACCATGCTTTTGTACAAGCTTATGAAGAAAGCGGAGCGATGGTATTATTCCCTCCACATCACTATAAAAATTTAAATGTTGGATGCTTTATAAATGTGGACAATCCAAAAAGTTATACGAATACAAGATTAGCGTATCATAGATTTGTTGAACGATTTGGTCCAGAAGAATTTTTCAGTTTGAAAGAATGGGTAGATCATCGAATAGATACGATGGGCATACAGCAGATTTTAAGCTTCTGGCGCTTGGGTGGATACGATGCGGAATTCTTCATACAAAGTGCTAGGCAGATTTCTAGTTTATTGCCAGATGCCAACGATGAAGAATTAGCTGATCTTTCAAGTGGCATACAAATGATGTGGTCTTCGTACTATGTGATGGAACAAAAATATGACTTGGCACTCGATGCTGGATTAATACTATTTGAGATGGACATGTATGAACAATCGAAATATTTCTTGGAAATATCGATTAATTCAGACGAAGATGAAATTGTCTCAACCGTATATTATGGTCTAGCAGTTTGTTGCTTTGAAATGGAATTAGCTGAAGAAGGTTTAGAATACACAAGAAAATTACTTGAACTTGAGCCTGATAATGAAGACGCAATAGCGATCATCCAGAGTTTTGAGTAATATGGAACAATGAAAAAAACGGTTCTGCTTGCATAAAATGCGCAGAGCCGTTTTTTCATCTATGTGATCACTTTATCAAACTTTCAATTATTCTCTTGTCAGCAAAACATATTGCTGTTATTATCATAATGACTTATTAAACGTGTTTAATAAGTCATTATGATAATAGGTGGGGGAGTACAGTGAGCGATCAACGACTTACTTCGCAACATACAAAATTAGCAATTATAGGTGGTATTCGTGCAGCATTATTAGCTGGAGGAAATGCTACGAAAATTGAACTGAGTCAAAAGCTAAGTATAAGTTTCCCAACAATAAGCAAATTTCTTACTTTAATGGAAAGCAAGGGTGAAGTAGTGTCTGTTGGACTTGATTCATCCAGTGGAGGAAGAAGAGCAGAGCGATACAGCTATAATCCGAATTACATGTTGGGATTAGCCATTATTTTGGAGAAAAACGAAACGAGTTATACCGTTTTTAATTGTTTAGGCGATGTTATTGAGCAAGGTAGTACAGATAGTATTCTTGTAGAAGAAGTATCACATCTGATTACGTTTATTAAGAGTAAAAAAGATTTGCATCCTTCCATCCATACGGTATCGATTGGAGTTCCAGGTGCTGTTGATAATGGTATAGCATTTTACATACAAGGGTATGAACATTATCAAAATGTTGATGTAAAGCAGTTAGTGGAAGATCAATTATCCATCGCTACTGTCGTTGAAAATGATATGAATGCTGCAGTTATCGGTTATATGGCACAGCAAAAACCGAGTGAAGATATATCATTGTTTTATTTGTATCTAGGGCAGAACGGACCTGGGGCAGGGATCGTTGTTAATGGTCGTATTGTACGTGGAAAAACGTTCTTTTCAGGAGAAGTTCAATTTATTCCACAATATAATGAGCAAAACTTCTTAGAAGCATTAACGAGCGAAGATGATGAAGCGACAACCACTGGACACATAGATAAGCGAATTGATGCTATTAGTCGATTAGTAGGATCAGTCACGTCGATCTTAAATCCTCATTATTTTATTTTGTGCGAAGAGGAAGTTGATACTTCTATGCTTCAACAAATTACCGATCGAAGTGCGGTATACGTACCGAAAGAACATCTTCCACTATTAGCTGCAAGCAACTTGAAACATGATTATTTGAGTGGATTACAGAGTTTAGGATTAAGTGTATTGATGTTACAACGAATAGAAGACTAAGTAAGGGGAGCACAAATACCAATGGCAACGTTTTTTCTTATAATTATTTATTTAGCTTTTATTAGTTTAGGTTTACCCGATTCATTACTAGGATCTGCATGGCCTGTCATGCGTGGAGATTTACATGCATCATTAGGCACTGCGGGTATTATATCTATGGTTATTGCAGGTAGTACGATCGTATCGAGTTTATTAAGTGGTGTAGTTATCGAAAGGTTTGGTACAGGTAAAGTAACATTAATCAGTTGTCTGCTGACAGCAGTAGCTTTACTCGGATTTTCATGGTCACCTTCACTCATTTGGCTAATCATTTGTGCGATTCCGCTAGGTATAGGAGCGGGTGCTGTAGATGCTGGTCTTAATAATTATGTAGCTCTGCATTACAAGGCACATCATATGAGTTGGCTGCATTGTTTTTGGGGTGTAGGTGCGACACTAGGTCCAATCATTATGGCTTCGTTTATCGCTGGAGATAAAGTTTGGAGACAAGGTTACTTAACAGTTGCTTGTATTCAATTAGTACTTGTTATTATAATATTCGTTTCTTTGCCACTGTGGGATAAAGTTGCGAAAAGAAGTATGGCGGACAAGGCGGAAGCTCAAACAGAAGAAACAAACGAAGAACTTGAGCAACATGCAAAGACGAAAAAACCATGGCAAATCAAAGGGGTTAAACTAGCAATGTTAACCTTCTTATTCTACTGTGGAATTGAAGCAAGTATGGGATTATGGGGTAGTAGTTTTCTTGTAAATATGAAAGGCTTACCTGCTGCTACGGCGGCACAATGGGTATCTTGGTTTTATATAGGTATTACAGTTGGCAGAATGATAACTGGATTCATTACATTTGCGATGAGTAGCCGAATGTTAATTAGATATGGTCAGTTGATTGCTTTAGTAGGGGCGATATTACTTGTATTACCGTTACCATCTATCATTTCACTGATTGGTTTTATGATTGTAGGGTTAGGATTAGCACCAATATTCCCATGTATGTTGCATGAGACACCTGCACGCTTTGGGAAAAAGAACGCTCAATCAATCATGGGATTCCAAATGGCTGCTGCCTATACGGGTAGTACATTAGTTCCTCCAATGTTAGGATTACTAGCAACCAATATCACGATTGGAATTTTCCCTATGTTTATTACTATATTTGCAATCGCGATGCTACTATGTACGGAGCAGTTAAATCGTTTTGTAGCGAAGCTACAAGTAAGTGTAAAGTAGGGTTGGGATTATCCGAATGTTCATAAGTTCAATCTCGACTGCAAGCATGTTTTGACACTACTAGAATATACTGTTGTTCAACGATTTATTAGCAATTAGTCTAATCAATAAATCGTTGAACAAGGTTAAGAGACGCTTCTTTTCTACTCCTGCTATTCACTTATATATCCTACATAGGTTAATTAAATATCCCATGTTTAATGATCTCTACCTTAACTTTTGCATCAAACCCAATCGTCGGATACTTTTCAGTCCAATCAATTTTTTCCCAAGTATTATGATGGTACGCGATTAATCGCCTTCCGATTGAGAGACTATCTGAATTTGCTTCTTGAAGTTTCTTAATAACTGCATTTGCCACCTCGGTTAGCTTCTCAGTGGTCACCTTCTCTAAGTCATCAATTTTTTTGAATGAGTCTAAATTGTTTTCTGGATCTTCAAGTATCTCGACTTTCAAGTTTAACTGAATGTGGGCAGAAATGTTGTCAGGATTCTGTCCCTTAACTGTTAATTTACGGTCTGACTTTAATACATTAATGTAAATATAGTTATTACTTTCTGGAACTTCGTTTTCATGTACTTGAACTTTAATTTCTGCGTGTTTATTCCTCATATCAGCTAATAACATATACATAGTGGACTCATTAATATTTAAATTTTTACCTGTATATTTTGCATCATTAAACATAGCCAATCCTATAAATTGTGCTTCATTTTCCTTTGCTTCTATAAGGGGTAATATAATATCAGTTGCCGGATCGTAAAAATCGGAATACATCGGTCTAGTTTGGCGCGGTATGATGCTATCTGCTTGGGCACCTTCAAATAGACCATTGAGATATCCACTAATACTTCCTTTCTCATTAAGTTTTATATTGAGTAGATCAATCGCGCGCCCTTTTACAACGGCAGCATTAGAAACGAGGGTACGCCTTGGATCTCGATAAAATACATCAAGCCCTGGCCGAATATCTTGCTTGGCATACTCTTCACCGAATAAGAGGACGATCATTTTTGAGGCATCGAATTGACCTGAAATTTTAAGGTCAAGTTGTTTCTCGATATCCATCGTTGTATCGCCTTCTCCCGATACGATTTGACTCTCTGCTATCTTTGCCCCTCCTTCACTAGAAGTAAATATCGGAATGACAATTGTACCTAATAGCTTCCCTTCTTTAGTCAAATCAAATCCTGAAGTCATAACTAATTTAGCATCTTTAAGTAAATTTTGATCCCAACAGCCAGTTAACAAAACGATACAAAAAATTATGATCAGTAGTTTTCTATATAGCTTCATAGAGGGATATCCTCCTTTTCTTTTTTACTGCGAATTAGTGACACGAATAAAAGGAGAGTAGGCACTATAAAGATGAAAACAATTCCATAGTAATTAATAAAATTTTCTAGTATTTGAATGACCATATTATTTACTGGTATCGATAGTACGATAATTAACATCGCAGCTCCCGAGAAATAAACAAAGTTCGTACGATCCTTTTTGCGGAACAAATGAGTGATACCGAGCGAAGTCAAATAAAGATACATCATAAATGAAGTTGCAACAGATACGACCCAGATTGAAAAAAACACAAGGTCTACTCTATCAATAATGTTGAAATATCTGAATTTCATAAGGTACAGAATAGGTTCAGGTATAAACTTTAGTGCCGAGGGGCCAAAATAGGTGATCGTTATAAAAGTTAAGTATGTATAAAAGAGAGTAACAAATCCATTAGCTGAAAGAGAAACTTTCAATTTTCCGATACTTTTTCCTAGGCAATAGGGGAATACAACTAATAGTAGTTCAAACCCTTGATAAGAGAATGTAGCTTTCGACGAACCCTTTACCATATTGGAAAATCCGCTTTCTCCTATTGGGAAAAGATATAAAATGTTAATATCCTTTAGTACAAAAAATGTGAATGAGAGTAGAACTACTAACAATAACGAGACTACGACAAAGAAACGAGCCATTACCTTCAAATTTTCTTTTACGCAATATACACTTATTACGACAAGGAGAACAGTTATTACCCAAATCGGTGTACGTGGAAGTATCCATATATTAACTTTTTGGCCAAATTGAAAGGCGGTTAATATTGCTGATAGAAAAAAGAAGATAAAATATCCGATTTTCAAGAAGTAGGCTATAAGTTTTCCAACAATGCTACTCATTAACTCAAAGATGGTTTGTTCCGGATATCGACGACATAATAACCATATAATTACTATTGCGATCTGTATAAACAGACCTGCAATAAAAACTGATATCCATGCATCACTATCTGATATTTTATATACATCATAAGGTAAGGAGATGACTCCAATGCCAATTTGAGACTGAAGGATGATAAAAAAAAGTTGGAACTGAGATATTTTGTTTTCAGCTTTTATCATTCGGATATGGCTCCCTTGATGTGGATGATTTCTTCATTCTTTTGGAGTAACGATTGATATGTCTATTTTTGTTCCAAAATATCGGCATTCTTAATATGGCATCCTTTAAGCCGTGCCAGCGGAAAGGTGCAATTGGTGCAAAATAAGGGGAGCCAAATGATTCTAACTTACAAAGATGGATTAACAATGCCATTAACCCAAATACAATGCCAACAAATCCTAATATTGATGCTGCAAACATCATTGGAAATCTGAGTAATCGCACAGCATTGCTCATCTCGCTGGATGGAACAACATAACAAGCTATGGCAGTCATTGCAACTACGACAATCATCGTGTTCGAAACAAGTCCGGCCTTCACAATGGCATCGCCAATAACAAGACCACCAACAATACTGATCGTCGTTCCGATAGCGGAAGGAAGCCGAATACCAGCTTCTCTGATTAATTCGATTGTCAATTCCATAATAAAGGCTTCAATCAATGGAGGATAAGGAATATTATCAATGGATCCTTTAACAGTAATAGCCAGTTGTTGCGGCATCACTCCGTAATGGAATCCGATTACAGCGATATAGATTGCTGGTAAAGTGACGGCAACGACAAAGCTGAATAGCCGAATGACACGAATGAAAGTACCGACATAAACTCGGCTATTATAATCATCAGGGGATTGATAAAATGCAAAGAATGTGGAAGGAATCAATAATGCGGTTGGAGATCCATCGGACAATATCGCAATTTTACCCTCCATTAGATTAGCCTCCACCCGATCGGGACGCTCCGTATTTAACATTTGTGGAAATGGGGAAGCCGTCGAATCTTCTATAAACTCTTCCAAAAATTCTGTGCTGAACACCATATCGGTAGAAATGCTCTTTAATCTTGTAAGTGCTGTTTCTACAATACTCTCATCAGCAAGTCCTTTTATATAAGTTAAGGCAACCTTTGTATTCGATCTATCACCGAGTGTTATATATTCAACATACAAGTTTTTATCAACAATTCTATGTCGAATCAGATTCAGATTGATTGTAAGATTTTCTACAAAGCCTTGATGCGAGCCTCTAATAACTCTTTCGTTCTCAGGTTCACTCGAACTTCTTGCAAAATTTGCAGCTGTTTCGATGAAAAAGACACGCAGTTCACCCTCGATATAGATAGCAGAAAAACCCTCAAGTAATTTTTGAGTGACTTCATCGAAGCTTGTTGTATTTGGTAAGTTTCTAAAAGGGTAATTAGCTTCGTTTAATTTGCTAGTAAATTCAGAAAGCTGTAGAAAAAAGTTTTGTTGCAGCTTATCTTGATCAACAAGTGTTTCGAAATAAAATGCAATACACTCTTTCTGATTAAATACGAAGCGACGATTTTTGAGATCCTGTGATTTAAGGAAATTATCCTCAAGGTAGTTAATATTGTCTGCGATTGAACGGAAAACAGTTGTAACTGTAGGTTCAGACTTTTGACCTAAGTCATTATTGTCGCTATTTGTATGGGGCGATTTAAATTGATGGGACATCATCTGAACACATCCTAGTAAGTTAATATTTAGAAAAAATATATACTAATAAGATGCTTATCTATTGTGGATATTATACGTAATTTAACCTTTTATGTGGTAATCATCCATTATTTATGTTATCTAAACAGAGGAAAAGATGTTGAGATAGTTGCTGTAGCTCTTAGTTCAACTAATCACTAATAATCGCATGAATATACGACCAATTATAGTGGTATTAACCTAAATAATACCTATGATATATTCATTTGGAAGCGCTACCAACATGAAATTTTTAGGAGAAGCACTAACCTTTTAGAATCGCTAACAAAGATTTTATGTTGGACAAGCCAAATTAGGGGAGGTTTTAACTTGAAACATGTTAAGAAATTATTGTTTGGTACTATTTTGTTACTAGCCTTTATGTTACCTACCGTTAGTTTCGCTGCTGAAAATACGGAGGAGAAGATTGATATACAAAAATATGCAGAAGCTATGCAACCTGGATGGAACTTAGGAAATACTTTTGATTCCGTTGGAAAAGATGAAACAGCATGGGGTAATCCTACAGTTACGAAAGAGTTTATTGAACAGCTTGCTGAACAAGGGTATAAGAGTATTAGAATTCCAGTTACATTTGATCAAAGAATGGCAGAAGGTCCTAGCTATACAATTGACGCGGATTTCCTTAGTCGATTAGATCAAGTTATTAAGTGGTCACTTGACCAAAATCTATATGTAATGATTAACATTCATCATGATTCATGGATTTGGCTAGAATCAGGAATGCAGGAAAATCATGATGCTTCTCTTGCGCGTTATAGTGCGATATGGACTCAACTTGCTACTCATTATAAAGATCAATCTACTAAGTTAATGTTTGAAAGTATTAATGAACCACGCTTCTGGGGAACTGACGAAGAAAAGCAAGGGTATCTTGATGAACTGAATTCATCTTTCTACGATATTGTGAGAAAATCAGGTGGAAAGAATGACATTCGACCAATTGTTCTACCTACTTTAGATACGGGTTCTGAGCAACATAAGTTAGATGCACTATATAACTTTATCGATAAGTTAGATGATCCTAATATTATCTCGACTGTTCACTACTATGGTTTCTGGCCGTTTAGTGTAAATATTGCTGGATTTACTACATTTAATGAAGAAACCCAAAAAGATATTATTACGACTTTTGATCGTGTTCATGATAAATTCACTAAAAACGGTATACCGGTTGTTATTGGTGAATTTGGATTACTAGGCTTTGATACTGACTTGAATACGATTCAACAAGGTGAGAAGCTTAAGTTCTTCGAATTTATGATTCATTACGCTAACGAAAAAGATCTAACACATATGCTATGGGATAACGGACAACATTTCAGCCGCACAACGTTCAAATGGTCGAACCCTGAATTATATGAAATGATGAAAACAAGTTGGACGACTCGTTCAGCAACAGCTGATTCTAACTTCATCTATGTTGAGCAAGGTGAAGCAATTAAGGATGTTAACAAAACAATTAATGCAAATGGAAATAAATTAGTCTCACTTGAGTTAGCCGGCGCGAAGTTGGTTTCTGGTCAAGATTACGATTTAGTTGGTGATGTATTAACTGTGAAAGCAAGCCTGCTTGAAAACGTAATCTCTTCTGAAAAACTAGGAATTAATGCTACATTAGTAGCTACTTTTGATAAAGGTAAGAGCTGGAACTTTGATGTCATTACATACAACACGCCAGTTCTGCAAAGTACGGTAGGAACAGCTGCTAACTTTGCAATTCCAACAACATTTAATGGTGATAATCTTGCTACGATGGAAGCAGTTTATGCGGACGGTAGTTTTGCAGGTCCACAGAACTGGACATCATTCAAAGAGTTTGCCTATACGTTTGCACCTAACTATGATACAAATAAAATTGTACTTAAAGAAAATTTCTTTAAAGAAGTTAATGATGGCACAGTAAAACTAACTCTTCATTTCTGGAGTGGTGAAGTTCTTACTTATATGGTTACAAAAAGTGGCGATAAAATTGTAGGCTATGCAGAGGAAACTGCAGCTGCTGGTAGTGATATAACACGCGCAGAATTCATTCAAATGTTAATGAATACATTCGATCTTCTTGATGAAGAAGCTGTAAGTTCATTTACAGATGTGGAGAAAGACGCATCTTATGCAAATGCAGTAGCAAGTGCAGAAAAACTTCAAATTATTAATGGTAATGGAAATAACGAATTCGGGGTAAATGATCACATTACTCGTGAAGATACAGCGGTTATTTTACATCGTGTTATGACATTATTAGAGATTAAAGATGGCAAAGCAACTGCAGTTACTTTTAAGGATCAAGATTCTATTAGCAAATATGCGGTAACAGCGGTAAGTAAGCTGCAGCAATCTGGTATTATTCTTGGTAAGGCTAATGGAAATTATGATCCTAGTAGCTTTGCCACTAGAGCAGAAGCTACCACGATGATGTACAGATTACTTATTCAACATTCTGCTGAGAATTAATATTGGCATAATGGTTATGAAGCGGACATTAAATAGTTAAAAGTGTTACTAAGCGGCGCTCGCTTCCTGATATTTAATCGGGAGTGGTTGCCGCTTTTTCGTTCGTTACATTTCTATAACTGTACAGTTCAAAAGATGCATTAATCACAATAATTAATTGAATAAATAACTTATAGTCTTACAATGTAGGAGTTAAGTTATAGAAAAAAGTGATCATATCGCAATAATCAATAAAAATTTATTGAAACAAAGGTTAATATACCTACTTTTTATTTGATACCATTTGTTCATGTAGTATGAGGGCATGCTATGTTACTGTTTGTATTATTAATAGGCAAACCTATAGAAATGTAGGGACGCAAAGCTACAGGGACTAAAGTTATGTAATAACTATGTCAGCCAGTTGCCAAAGAGTATATTATGCTTTTTGTTTCTAAAAGTTGAATAAAGCCGACGTCATATGTTATGGCGTCTTAATTGTCTAACTTTTCGTGCGATTAGCTACTCTCTGGGGTAGCTTTTTTTTCGTGGAGAAGCAATACATAATCATTAACCGGGAGGTAGAAACATGAACAAAATGATCGCAATGGCAACATCCGCAGCGCTTTTAATTAATATTTCAGTAGGCGCTGCTCCAGTATTCGCTAATCAAGTTCAAAGTAATTACGAAGTGAGAACGGTAGTAGAAAATAACGTGAATCACGTTAACCAAGCTTCTACATCACCATTTGATCTTTATGGTAAAGACATTCTTGCAGATTACAATGCAGTGTACCAAATGGATAATGCCAACATTGCATCAATTACAAATAATGGTGGGAACTATCCAAACTCACAAATTCAAAAAGCTATTGATGGAGATATGGCTACGCATTGGGAAACAAACAAACCTAACAGTGCAATATTTACTAATGAAGTTATTTTTAAGCTTAATGAATCTATAACATTAGATAGAATCGTTTATGCTGCTAGACAATCAGGTGCTCCAGGAAAAGGTTTTGCGCAAGAGTTTGAAATCTATAGCTCAGCTACAGATAATGGCGATGATTTTACACTTGTATCAACAGGTGAGTACAAAGGATCAACGGGTCATACTATTGAAATAAAATTTGCAGCGACACAATTCAAACGTATTAAGTTTGTATTTAAGAAAGCGAATCAAGATTGGGCAAGTGCTGCAGAATTTTCTTTCTACAAGGAAGATTCAGTTAGAGATACGGTTAGTCGTATTTTCACAGATGGAACGATGAGTTCAGTTGTACCAGCATACAATCAAGTAGACAAGATTAATGAGTTAGAGACGGCAGCGAAAGCACATCCGTTATATTCTATGTTAAGTGATCAACTAGAATTAGCCAAAAAACTAGTCAACGGTGAAGTCGATCTTGAAGGAACAATCATTACGGCTGAGCAGCGTGGAGATATGAGGAAGCATGCACAGCAAAATTTGAGAGTGAATTTTGGTACAAATAATCAACCGACTGGCTATGTAGTTATGCCGGGTGAAATAGTTAATATTTATGTAGATGCAGAGTCTACTGACAAGCTACCTTCAGTAGTCTTTTCACAACAAGAGGCTGCATGGAATGTCTGGGCAAGTTCAGTACAATTACGTCCTGGTAAAAATACAATTACGGTGCCTACATTCGCGAAAAATAGTTATTATGCTCATGATGTAACTAAAGGTGGAACTGTATATATCGTTAATCCATACACGGCAGAGGAGCAAGGAAAAGCTCCACTCATTCGCTTTGAAGGATTAGAAAAGATCCCGTTTATGACCAAGGATACAGATCCAGAAGAGTTTAAAGCATTCTTAATCGACTATAAACAAAGATTAGATGCCGATAAAGCTGCATATCCAAATGTTAATGATCGTCAATTAATAGATGTAGTAGAGATGGCAAGTGATCATGTTATCTTTACTGGTACAGCCACAGTAGCTTATAACACTTTTATAACGCAAGAGAACAACCCTTTGGACACGATAGCCGGCTATGATACTTGGATGAAGACAATGTTTGACTTCTATGGCTTTGATGGTAGCAGCGTACTTCATGATCCGAAGTTGATACGTGAAAATATTAGATTAATGCAACCATATGGTGCGATGTATGCAGCGGGTGATCATACCGGTATTCAAAATGGAACAGTTGGAACGATGTTAGCTGACTTTAACAAAACATACCCAGGCTGGGGATTGAATCATGAGATTGGACACCGTTTAGCTGTTGGTGAACGTGAATATGGTGAAGTATCCAATAACATGCTGTCTATGTTGATGTCTGTTCATGCCAATTCCATAAATAACAGTGTTCAAATAGATAACCGTATTCCTTTTGAAGGTACAATTTATAACTACGTTATTGAAGAAAATAAAGTAGTCATGAACAATCAAGGTTATTTTGCAGCACTTGGTGCATATTGGCAGCTAGAATTAGCTCATCCTGGTTATTGGACAGAACTTAATAAACTGTATCGTGAGCGTAAAGTTTCTCTTCCGAACGGAGATAATTCGAAGCAACAGTACTTAATAGAGTTTTCATCAGAAGTATTAGGTTTGGACTTAAGTAGTCACTTTGCTAGACATGGATTCACAGTCAATCCAGAAACGAAAGAGAAAGTATCTGTATATCCTGCTCCGCAAAAATTTTGGTATTTGAACAATACCGTAATTAATTATGAGGGGACTGGAATAGATAATAAAGATATAGCGATAAATGTCGGTATTACAGCTAATGCTACTGCAAAATCTAATACATTAAACTTTGCGATGGACAAATCCGTTGAAGATGATTTCTTAGGCTATGAGATTTATAGAAACGATAAGCTTGTTGGATTTACTGGTACGAATCAATTCGTTGATCAGAATGTAGATCCGAGTGTGAACTATACGTATACGATTATTGGCTATGATAAGAAGCTAAATACGCTTAGTCCAATATCTATTAAAGCATTCAAGCCCACATTATCAGTAGAAGATCAAGTTACATTGAAACTGAATCATCCATTTGATCCGATGAATTATGTTAAGGCAACGAATTATCAAGGAACTGAGATTACGAGTGACGTCGTTGTAAAATCTAATAATGTCAATGTTTCACGTAAAGGTAACTACCAAGTCGTATATGAAGTGAAGAATGAACAGGTAACAGAAACGAAGACAACTAACGTTACAGTTACGAGTAATTATATATTTGCTTCTGATTTGAATGCTCAATCAGCCAAAGTGGGTTCGGGATCTTTCCAGAAAGATAAAGCCGCTAATGGAGGCATCATTACGCTTATTAGACAAGGACTTCCGGTAACTTATACTAAAGGTCTTGCCGCACATGCCAATTCTGAAGTGATCTACAATATTGAGGGAAGAGGTTATGACTTCTTTGAAAGTTATATTGGTATTGATCAAGCATCAAAAGGTAGACCATCTTCAGCTACATTTGAAATATATGTAGACGGAGAAAAGGTATTCAATAGTGGTGTATTCCTATCAAGCACAGAACACGAATATGTAAAAGTAGCGGTGACAGGAGCGAAAGAAATCAAACTCGTTACAACAGATGCTAATAATAATGGTAATACTTATGACCATACGGTATGGGCTGATGCTAAATTCACTAACAATTCTAGTATGCCAACATTAACTGTACCTGAAGAAATGGGAGTCGTTAAGTTAAATGAAGAGTTCGATATTTTAAGTGGTGTAGAAGCATTTGATATCGAAGATGGTAACTTAATTAAACAAGTTAACGTGCAATTAAACGGATTCAATACCGATAAAACAGGTACTTACAATGTACAATTTACAGTTACGGACAGCGATGGAAATAAAATTTCACAATCCAGAACGGTTGTCGTGTACAGTTCTATTCAATACGCAACTGATGTGGAGTGGGAATCTGCAAGAACAGATTATAATGTCGTAAGAAAAGATAAATCAAGCACTAATGCCACTTTAAAATTACTTGTTAATGGTGAAACGAAAGAGTTCGCAAAAGGAATAGGAACACATGCCAATTCAGAGATCGTATATAACGTTGGTAATACGAACTACGAGTACTTCGAAACGTACATTGGCGTAGACCGCAATATTGCAGCACAAAATAACTCTAGTGTAATCTTTAAGATAATGGCCGATGGACAAGAAGTGTATAATAGCGGATTAATGAAATTCGATACCGAGGCTAAATTAGTTAGAATACCAGTTAAAGAAGTAGAGCAAATAACACTCATTGTAGACAATGCAGGTAACGGTAATGCTTCTGATCACGGAAATTTTGCAGATGCTAAGTTTTTAATTTTGAATAGTACACCGGAACTTACAATTAGTGCGTCTACATCTACTAAAGTTGGACAAGCAATAACGGTTAGCGCAGATTATTCTGCTATCGATGCTGAAGATGGCAACATTACTTCTCAAGTAGTTGTAACTGGTGAAGATGAAGTAAACTTTAATCGTGCGGGACAGTATCCAATCACGTACACTATTATTGATAAAGATGGCAACACGACTACTAAAACACGAATTATAGCTGTAGTTAATATGGAAGACTTCAAATATGTGTCTGATTATGACTGGAAGTCTACTCAAAATAGCTATACTGCTCCTAAGAAAGACATCGCAATTAGTGGTAAAGCATTACGATTAACGGATGAAAACAACGCCGAAGCTACTTATACTAAAGGAATTGGCGCACATTCTAATTCTACTATTGAATACGATCTAACGGATAAAGACGTTAATTACTTCACTTCATTCGTAGGTGTTGATCGGCAAATGTATAACACAGTAGGTTCAGTTACCTTTGAAGTTTATGTAGATGGAGAGAAGAAATTCGATAGTGGATTGATGAATTCAAGAGACGTACAACAACAACTTGAAGTTAATCTCAGCGGTGCGAAAGAGCTTAAACTAGTTGTAACGGATGGAGGGAATGGTAATGGATCAGACCATGCAGTATGGGGAGATGCGAAATTCCACTATGCTAACGGAGATCGACTATATACGAGTGAGCTAGAGACGGCAATCGAAGCGACGAAAGCTATTTCACTAGATGGTTATACGGCTGAAAGTATTGAAACATTACAATCTAGCTTGACAAGAGCAGAAGAAGTGCTAGCTAATGAAGAGGCTACTCAAGCTGAAATTGATGCAGCATTAGTAGCCTTGCAGAAAGCTACAGAGGAATTAACACTAATAGATTTAACTCAAGTCATTACGATAAGCGACAAGTATTTAGACGAAGCAGTTAAGAAGACGTTAGCAATAACTGGTGAGATCACATTGGGCGATATGTACAACCTTACGACACTAACTTGTGACTCTAGAAGAGTTAGATCGCTTGATGGTTTACAATATGCGAAAAATCTAGTGACTCTTGATATTGCAGGTAATGAAGTAGCAGACTTCTCACCGTTGCAAGGCTTAACGAAATTGGAGAACTTGATTGCAGATCCTCAATTCATTGAAATGGGTAGTTTACAAGGACCGATCGTAGAAGTAGCAAATGTAGTTAAAGATAGTGAAGGTAACTATGTTATCCCTATTACAGCAGGCGTTCGCAACAATACAACGTTCAATGAAATGATACTTGATGTTAATGAATGGATAGCAAGTCCAGATAAGTTCACATTTGATCTGTCTAATGAAGATAAGGGAGTTTACACATTTGTGATGAATTATGAAGTGGCAGGTAACCTTGTCATGATGATTTATATGATTGATAACAAATAGGCCGCATCTTGCTTTTGCTTGGTAGTCTAACGATGCAAAGAAGCAGTCCCTCAAAATAGAGGGGACTGTTTCTTGTTGTTCACGAATATAGTGATCAACCATGATGGGAATACTTTTGACTTCATTATTGTATAGTAATCTACTTCGTGTGATTATCTGGAATGATAAACGATACAGTGGTTCCCTTATTAGGTTCACTGTATATAGTCAAGCCTTGACCGTACAATTGTGTTAAGCGTCGATTCGTATTGGAAAGTCCAATTCCACCTTTCCCTTTCATCGTAGGATTCAACAGTTGCATAACTTTTTCTTGATCCATGCCTTTGCCATTGTCGATGACTTCAATTAATGTATAGTTTTCCTGTCGTGTAATTCGAATATGAACGGTACCACCTTTATTTTGGCTCAGGACGCCATGCTTAACAGCATTCTCAATTAATGGTTGCAAAGTGAGTGGAGGAAGACGTAAACTAATCCCCTGTTCAACTTCCCATCTAATCGTCAATCGATCTTCGAACCGTACTTTTTCAATATACAAATAAGCTTCAGCAAGTTCTAGTTCATGAGAAAGCGCAACTTGCTCCCCCGTATTAAGGAAATTAAAGCTGATCCGTAAATATGATGCAAAAGCGTAACCTAAATCCCTCATTTTCTCGGTATCTATATCACTTAGTGCCATAATCGAATTCAACGTATTAAATAGAAAATGAGGATGAATTTGCGCTTGAAGGTAAGCAACTTCTAATCGTAAACGTTCATTAATTGATTGTTTCAGTGTAATTAATGCTCTAATTCTGTATTTCAGTTCAAGTGCGTCTACTGGCTTAGTTACATAATCATTAGCACCTGATGAGAACCCAGTATAGATATCAGCAGGTTGGCTTCTAGCAGTTAACAGTAGCACAGGTAAATCTGATACTGTGTAATGCTCCCTTACTTTTTGCGTCAACTCGTAGCCGGACATATGAGGCATCATCGCATCGGTAATAAGTAAATCCCATTGTTGTGTGTTTAATATCTCCAATGCCTGACGGGCAGAGTTGGCTGTTGTAACATGATATGGCTCAGTTGATAGAATACCAACAAGTACATTCAGATTAATCGGATCATCATCGACAGCTAGAATATTAACCTTCCTGTTATTCAATAGCGGAGGGATATGAACAGTAGTTATTATTTCTCCTAATGTAATATTCGGAAAAACAAGTTCATTGTTCTGTTCCACAATATCAGTTGTTAATTCATTAATAGGGTGTAAATTTCGCGTTACTGAAATAGCGTTTTCGTCTGATAAAGGTAAATTAAAACTGAATATCGAACCGTTACCTAGTTCAGAGCGGACAGTTAATGTTCCGCCATGCAATTCTACTAGCTGCTTACAAATACTTAAACCAAGTCCTAAACCTCGTCCATCGCTTATGCCATAAGAGCCTTGTTCATAAGGGAGAAATATTCTGTCTAGTGTTTCCTCATCCATACCGACACCAGTATCAGAGATGTAGATCATGGCATGTCCATCCTGAGATTCAGCCGATACGGTAATCGTTCCTTCTTCTGTATATTTAAGCGCGTTGTGTAATAAGTTATATAGAATTTGTACAAGTCTTTTTTCATCTGCCATTACCGGTTGGATAGACTCAGCAATATCCATGCGCAATTGGATAGGTTTATCTTCGATCATAAATTTCAACATATCCATTACTCCAGGGACAATTGCTTGTATCTTTAACGGTTCTTGTTGCAATGAAATACGGTGTTCCTGAATTCTAGCGACATCGAGTAAGTCCCCAAGCATATGAGACATGCGACGACTAATGGTTATGAGTAGTTCCATATCTTTAACGCTATTTGCATTCATCTTTTTTTGTTCTTTCGTTACAACAGTCTGAGCAATATTCATAATACCGTGTAACGGCGTTCGTAGTTCGTGTGAAGTGTTGGCTAGAAACTGATTTTTCACCTTATCTAACTTTTGTAGCTGTTCGTTTAGTAATATATTTTCTTGTGAATTACGGAAATACTTATGGAACCAGTAAGCAGAGAAACCAACAATGGCCGCGATAATATCAATCGGATAGTAAACATTAATAACATCACTTTCATAACTAAATACTCCCCATAGTTCACTAGAGATAATACCTGCTGCGGAACATAGTAAAAATATGGTGCCGGTGTTATTCGGTTTCTCAAATGCTATTGTTCCTACTAGATAGGCTAAAAATCCAAAAGGTAGAAAATAAAATGATTTAAAGATGTCGAGTTCGAGTGATTTATACACTAATGGTGTGGTAGCAAATATTAAAAATATAGAGTAAGCAATAAACAACACCGAGAATACTCGGAATGTTTTCTTTAGCTTATAAGTTGATGAAAATCTTCTGAAAAGAACTACTATTAAAAATGAAAGCCACATGTAGCTAAGTAATTTGATTTTGATAGCCCATTCATAGCTGATAGGTAACCAAAGCATGAGCATATTATCATGATCAGCTACAATCGATATGCCAACTATAAACATGAGTAGAGCAAAAATTAACAAATTCAGCTCTCGTCGATTGAACAAATAGAGAATGCATGCATATAAACAGTGCAGTAACATCACGACAAACATGACAAGTTGAAATCCGATAGAATACCAACGTAAATAATCGATTTCAGCCTGAGAGCCAAATTGAATAGCGCGTGTAATACCACCATTCAATGGATTATCGAAGTTAGCTACTTGTACAAGTAGTTCAATTTCGGTTGTTCCCTCTGCATAATATGAGGCCGTGTACGAGTTGTTATTAGGTTGATAGTCATTAGCATTATCGGCTATAACTCCTATGTTGCTTGTTGCTACACCATTAATTTCTATCGTAGATGCAGCTTCGATTCCCTGCATCCAAAATGTGATGGGCTCCTCCAATGGAGCAACTTGTATACGTAGTCGGTATGTTCCATATCCCATCGGAGTATTTTCCTCATTGGTCATCAAGCTCTGCCAGTCGCCTGGAACTTGAATGTAGCTATGATGGATATTCTTCGTCTCTATATCTGAGTAAGATATGAGCTGGTCAGGGTAGAATATCCATTCGCCTTTTAATGGTATGCTAGAGGAATTATTTAAGTCCAGATCCCGCACGTCAAGTACACCTTGAACAGCGTTAGGATGCGACGCAGTAGCAAATAATGTAGACCACGCCCATCGAAAACCTAGAAGCACACTAATTAGCAATAGTATTAGCAATATATATTTTAGAGTGGTTTTATTTATTATTCTCATCATAGTACAAAGCATTTCGACATAATTAACGTTTAATCCTTTATTATCTATACGCGTAGAGCTCAAAAGGGGATAAATGAGTTAAGTCTTACATTAGGAGAAGTTCTAAGCTAAGCAATAGAACATAATTGAAATGACAATGTGAACACTCTTTATGGGCGCCTACGGGGAGAGAAAAGACAAAATCGCATATAATTTATACTGTTTTTCGTACTATAATTTGTACCTTTGTTGGGCTATTATGTATATAAGCATTACAGGTGAATGAAAGAGTTACTATGAGTATTGTTACGATCGTAATTTACATAGACTTCATATTCAATGGTCGAACTACTATGCAATTAATTAGCGATGAGGAGTGGATGAGTTGAGTACACAACTATTAGGAGTCCCTTTAGAGGGGTTTGCTGAATTTAGTAGAGAAGTAGCAGCACAAGGCGCAGTATTATTGAAAAATGAAGGGCATGTTCTTCCTCTTCAAAATGAGGATAAGGTAGCTATTTTCGGTAGAACTCAAATTAATTACTACCGCAGTGGTACAGGATCAGGTGGTAGTGTGCATGTTACACATACAACGAATCTATTAGACGGTCTACGTAGTAAAAACAACATCGCAGTTAACGAACAATTAGCCGCAACATATGAGCAATGGATTGAATTAAATCCTTTCGATAATGGTGGAGGAGGCTGGGCTGCTGAGCCATGGTTCCAAAAGGAAATGCCTCTTTCCGTTGAACTAGTATCACAGGCAAGAAGTGAATCCAGCAAAGCAATTATTGTCATTGGACGTACAGCAGGTGAAGATAAGGACAATGCCAATGAGCCAGGCAGCTATCAATTAACAGCTGATGAAAAAGCAATGCTACATATCGTAACGGCACATTTCGAGAAAACAGTTGTTGTTTTGAATGTATCGAACATCATTGATATGAGCTGGTTGAATGATGCAAGTTATGTTAACCCTATTTCAACTGTAATCTATGCGTGGCAAGGTGGCATGGAGGGCGGTAACGCAATTGCTGATGTATTAGTTGGCGATGTTACGCCTAGTGGTAAGCTAACGGATACGATCGCTTATGCAATTGAGGATTATCCTTCAACGCATCAATTCGGTAATGAGAAAACGACTGTATATGAAGAAGATATTTATGTAGGCTATCGCTATTTCGAGACATTCTGTCCTGAGAAAGTTCAGTATGAATTCGGCTATGGTATATCTTATACCAATTTTGACATTACTAGAGTGGAAGCGAAGTTAGTTTCACAAGCGGGCGTCGATTCTATTGAAATTAGTGCAGCAGTTACTAATACAGGCAATCAGTTCACTGGTAAAGAGGTTATCCAAGTTTATTATGAAGCACCACAAGGTAAGTTAGGTCAGCCTGTTAAAGCATTAGCAGCTTTCGGCAAGACGAAGGAGCTTCAACCAGGAGAAACTCAGACTTTAACAGTAAATTTCCCTATCCACTCTATGGCATCTTATGATGATGGTGGTGTTACAGGATATCGCTCTGCTTATGTATTAGAGGCTGGAACATACAAATTACATGTTGGTAACAGCGTGAAAAATACAGTGAACATAAGGCTTGAAGGCCAAGACGGATATGTACAAGAAACGATTCAAGTGATCGAGCAGCTAACTGAAGCGTTGGCACCAACAGAAAAATTTACAAGAATGGCACCAGGCTCACTGAAAGAAGATGGAACGTATGAATTAATCTCTGTAGAAGTTCCAACACAACAAATTTCGTTAGCACAACGTATTGAGCAAAACTTGCCCAAAACATTGGAGCAAACAGGAGATCAAGGATACAAATTGCAAGATGTGTATGATCAAAAAGTAAGTATAGAAACATTTATCGCTCAGCTTAACGATCAAGATCTTGCAGCAATTGTTAGAGGCGAAGGTATGGGTAGTCCGCTTGTAACACCAGGTACAGCTTCTGCATTTGGTGGAATTAGCGATAATCTATTCAGGCTTGGTATTCCAGTTGCATGTACGGCAGATGGCCCTTCTGGCATTCGTATGGACAGTGGACATAAAGCAACGCAAGTTTCAATCGGAACATTACTTGCTGCTACATGGGATATTGAACTAGTTGAACGACTTTACGTGATGGAAGGTCAAGAACTACTTAGAAATGATATTGATACTCTACTAGGACCTGGACTAAACATTCGTCGTAGTCCACTTAACGGACGTAACTTTGAGTACTTCTCTGAAGATCCACTAATTACAGGTGCGTTTGCTGCGGCATGTACAAGTGGTATTAAAAAGGGTGGCTCTAACGCTACACTGAAGCATTTCGCTTGTAACAATCAGGAGCAATACCGTACGAAGGTCGACGCAGTAGTATCTGAGCGTGCACTACGTGAAATCTACTTAAAAGGCTTTGAGATTGCGGTGAAACAAAGTGGTGCAAATTCTATCATGACTTCATACAACGCAATCAATGGGCATTGGTCTGCTTCTAACTATGATTTGAATACAACGATTCTTCGCGGAGAATGGGGTTTCAAAGGGATTGTGATGACCGACTGGTGGGCAGTAATGAATGATGTTGTTCATGGTGGAGCGCCAAGCTTGAAGTACACTAACTTTATGGTGCGCGCGCAAAATGATCTATATATGGTCGTTAATAACTACGGAGCTGAAATCAACTCCTTAGATGACAATACGATGGAATCACTAGAAAACGGTACATTAACGCGTGGTGAATTGCAGCGTAGTGCAATTAATATTTGCGAGTTCATTATGAATTCGATTGTATTTACAAGAGATCATGTCATTGAAGATGTTGTTACAAAGTTAACAGCTAACCCTTCACTTACACCAGCAGTAGTTCAATCATTGTCTGACAATGCACAAATTGCACCTGTCGTGAATGAATCGATCTTTATGAAGGTAGATGAAGCGGGTGAGTATCGTCTTATCGTTCATATTATGTCGCCTGAAACGAATGTTGCTCAAACAGTTTGTAATGTAACGATGAATGATCAGTTAATGACAACAATTCAGACGAATGGTACAGACGGTAAATGGATTAAGCAGAAGCTTGTGAAAGTTGATCTTGAAGCTGGTCTATACGAGATGAAGCTTGATTTCGTGAAGCCGGGGATGCAGATTGAATGGATTGAATTCAAGAAACTATAAGAAGTAGAAGTAGTTCAAAAAGCGGACTTTGATGACGATGATTGGTTATGTAGTATATTCGACATCGAATATGAAGCGAACTTGGGAAGAAAAGCATAAGCTTCCTACAATGTTTCTTGCAGAAGCATTGTAGGAACTCGTGTACCAAATACGTACACTGGAGTATCCTCCTTCCACAAGTAGCGCTCCATCTTCTCGGTCCTGAAAGCCCTCTTTTTGAACCTTTATTGGAAGAGGTAGTTCAAAAAACACTCCAAGTATTAGACAAAAATCTAATGCTTGGAGTGTTTTTTTATATCGAGATGATATTTAAGATAATACTCTACTATTTATAAGGAGGGCTTGCGATGAAGATATTCAGAAGAATATTGCCGTTGTTAATTCTTATATTAATAATTCTTTATTCTTCTTTATATATTTTTAAGAATAGCAAAAAGGGTGCTCTTTGGATGAATGGTGTAAAGCAAAATGAAATCGTTATGTCTATTCCTACCGGAGCGTATTTCGAACATTATCTATATGATAAAGGAGAAAACGAAATAGGTATAATCACTTTACGAACTGAGAAAAAGTTCGGTTTGTTCAATACATACAGCAAGTATTATGAATACATTGATGCTCAAATTGATGAAAATCATAACGTATTAGTTATCGCGCGTTATCCATCTGTGAAAAATGGGTCAATCATAAGTTCCACAGTCATTGGAGGACATGTATCAGAAAAGTATGGAAATCAATTCGAATTGGAAATTGGGGCAGAACATAAAAAAAGCATTCCACTACTAGATGACCATAAAAACTACTTTCTTGCCGATATCGGGCAAGTGGATTATACGCAGATCAAATTAATCGAAATTAATCGTTAATTAGAATAAAAACATTTTGGTAGACTTTTTATGTGTTTAACGAATTTTCTTCTAGCACGGAATATTTATCTCCATATTGTCTAATAATATGTTGCTCGCCCCAGTTACATAAAGAATCTAATATGCTGCTAAGACTTGTTCCGTAGTCACTAAGTTCATATTCAACTTTAGGTGGTACTTGGTTGTAACTAATTCGATTGATGATGCCATCTGCTTCTAATTCACGTAATTGCTGCGTTAACATTTTCTGTGTAATATGAGGCATCAATTGTTTCAATTCCGTTGTCCGTTTCTTTCCATGAGTGAGATGGCATAAGATAACACATTTCCACTTCCCACCAATCACTTCAAGCGTTGCTTCAACTGAAATATTATATTTTTTCTTAATCATTGTTTGCCTCCAGATGTATAGGTACTTTTAAGTGCCTACAGTACTTATAAGTGCGTACTGTTATATTTGTTCATTATGTCCTATCATAGCATTACCGAGTAATGATAACTACTTTATGACTCGAGACAATTTAGATGTAAATTATGGAGGAAAAGATAATGGTTAAAAATTTGCAAGATACAACAACACTTCATAACGGTGTTAAAATGCCAATGCTAGGACTAGGGGTGTTTCTAGTAGAAGAAGGTGCTGAACTTGAAAATGCAGTGAAAACTGCGATACAGCATGGATACCGCAGTATAGACACTGCAGCTATATATGGCAATGAAGAAGGTGTTGGTCGTGGTATTCGTCAAGGATTAGAATTAACGGGGCTTTCACGAGAGGACATCTTTGTTACATCTAAAGTATGGAATGCTGATCAAGGTTATGAGTCAACGATCGCAGCTTATGAGACAAGCTTAAGTAAGTTAGGTCTTGAATACTTGGATTTATACCTTATTCATTGGCCTGTAGCAGGTAAATTTACAGAATCATGGAGAGCGTTAGAGACGTTATACAAAGAAGGACGTGTGAAAGCAATTGGTGTAAGTAATTTCCTCGCTCATCAGCTTGAAGAAGTGATGAAGGATGCTGAGATTAAACCAATGGTTAATCAGATGGAACATCATCCACGTTTAATACAAAAAGAATTGCAAGCATTTTGTAAAGAACATGGCGTTCAATTCGAAGCATGGTCACCATTAATGCAAGGTAAATTGTTGGATAACGTTGAACTAACAGAAATTGGAGCAAAGTACGGTAAATCTGTAGCTCAAGTTATTTTACGTTGGAATTTACAAAATGGCGTTGTCACTATCCCAAAATCAACAAAAGAGCACCGTATCGTTGAAAATGCATCATTATTTGATTTTGAATTGAAGAAAGAAGATATGGAACTCATTGATAGCTTGGATCAAAATGTTCGCGTCGGTCCAGATCCTGATAATTTTGATTTTTAATGATATATAGTTCTATTGACTCCGCTTGTCTTTTCCCGAAAAGACAAGCGGAGTTTTCTTTATATATTTGAGTAGAGATCGGCATTTTTTGATTTTACTCTAATAGAACATTAGTATAAGTTATGTTACGATAATTATCACTGATTATATAGAGCTGGAGATGAAACAGTACATGGATGGTAAATTAAGAAGTAATATTAAGCCAGGTCTTGAAGTAGATATCGTATTAAAGCAGGACCAACGCACAGGAAAGACATCGCGTGGAATAGTGAAGGATTTGCTGACTAATTCACCGCAACATCCGCATGGCATTAAAGTTAGATTAGAGGACGGCCGAGTAGGTCGTGTTCAACATATTGTAAGTGGATAAATGATAATAGCAATAACAAAGGTCAAATAAAGCAACTTTATAAACTAAGTTACTTTATTTGACCAGTAGTTGAATGACTAGAAGACACTATATTCAGTTGTAGAGATTGTTCAAAAAGCAGACGTTCATAACGAATAGAATCTTCACATGAAATCAAAGAAATAACGGATTACGTGGAAAAATACAGGTGAAGTATAAGTTAAACTATCAATTCTACTCAAGTGACTTTTTTTCAATGCCTCGAATTTGTTATCATCGCCAATTAATAGATCCCTCTTCAGCACAGAAACGGTTAGACTACCGAAAAAGCCACTTAAACTAATTAACATACCAGAAAGAATTCCGAATGTCAGGTCAAGCGGTGTTAAGTACGAATAGAGAAAGAATGATACAACTGTCGTAAACACAAATCCACATGAGAAACCAGCCCAAGTGAGATTAGAATTGGCAGTGGGCACAACTTTCCCCTTACTGTAATATATCGATGTTAGATTATGAACGACATCATTAATCTGCGTCAAAATAACGAGATATAACACGAGTCCCGCACCATATTGGGGCGTTGCAAATTGGAAATATGCTAAGTGGCTTAGACCGAATACCATTAGCATAAGACCCCACTGAACTGAACTAATACTGCGGAGAAATCCGACAGTACCTTTATTGATTAATCGAGGGATAGGTAATAATAAGAATACATAAATAGGGATAAATATAATGAACATGCCATACCATTCAATAAATATCCAATAGAATTGTAAAGGTATCGACAAGTACGCCCAAAGATATAATCTTCTGTCAGCTTTACTTGATTTAATCATAGAGAAATATTCTTTTAGTGCAAAGAAGCTAAGTCCCATTAAGGATATAAGCGAGACTACCGGATTAAGAAGAGTGGCAATACCAAAAATAATGAGCATACCCCACCACATTTTGATGCGTGAGCCGATGTTTTCGTAGTCTTTAATCGGCTGTATTTTTCGAATGACAAGGTAGAGCAATTGTATGACTGCAACCGCTGCTAATATTAGTACTAACTTCCATAATGAACTATCCAGTGTTATTCACCAACTTATTGTGAGGTAGGATTCCATTAAAGGGATCATATGTTATTATGAAGGAAATATACAATCTTGATAAGGGGTTTTTTTATGTATGTCAGATAATCGATCAATTTATATTTTACTTACCAATACAGGAACGTTATTTACGAAGGTCATTCAAGGTTATACAAAGGCTCCCTATAACCATGCTTCGATTTCATTCGATCGAGAATTAACTGAGCTGTATAGCTTTGGGAGAAAGCAACCTAATAATCCTCTTAACGGTGGATTCGTTAAGGAAGATCTCAAAACAGGTACATTTAGCAAATATCCCAATACGACATGTGTGATCTACGAACTTCAAGTATCTGAGCGTGAAATAGAGAAAATGAAGCGAGTTCTACATATCTTTATCCGTAGTGATAGAAAATATCTTTACAATATTCTAGGCGTGATCGGTATTGCACTAAAAGAGCCAGTTGAATTTAGTAACTCTTATTTTTGTTCGCAATTTGTAGCAGAAATACTAGACCGTTCAGGAATTAAATTATGGGATAAGCTACCGGCATTAGTTACGCCCGATGATTTTAGGAAAAGTGAGCGATTAGAGTTAATTTACGAAGGAAAATTAAGTCAGTACACATGTGAATAAAAAGAATTATATTATCTTTATTGCAATCAGTTGTCGTTAACCATGCGGCAACTGATTTTTTTGTCCATTACATGTTAATTGGTATAGGTTTTTTAATTCAGGGTAACGTAATGTGAATGGTAAATTACAATTGAAATGGAGATTGGATATGAATTTTAAAAATATAACAGTCGCTGGAAGTGGCGTGTTAGGAAGTCAAATCGCTTATCAAGCCGCATTTAAAGGGTTCAACGTATCAGTATATGATATTAACGACGAAGTGTTGGAACGTGCCAAAGAAAGAATTTTACAGTTAAAGCCACGTTATCAAGAAGATTTAGGCGTTACCGAACAAGAGGTGAATTCAGCATATGATCGGATTTCTTTTCACTCTGATTTAGCCAAAGCAGTGCAGGAATCAGATCTACTCATTGAAGCTATTCCTGAAGTAGTTCAAATAAAAATTGATTTCTATGAGCAGTTAGGTAAAGTAGCTCCTGAAAAAACAGTGTTTGCTACAAACTCTTCTACTTTATTGCCTAGCCAATTTGCAGAATCAACAGGCAGACCTAAGCAATTTTTAGCATTGCACTTTGCTAATGAAATATGGAAAAACAATACCGCTGAAATTATGAAGCATCCAGGTACAAGTCCAAAAGTATTTGATGATGTTATTGCATTTGCAAAAGCAATTGGAATGGTTGCATTACCTCTATATAAAGAGCAACCTGGCTATATATTGAATTCGTTATTAGTTCCTTTACTAGAAGCAGCGCAACTACTTTTAGTTAAAGAGATTGCAGATCCTGAAACGATTGATAAAACATGGATGGTAGGAACAGGAGCGCCACTTGGTCCATTTGCAATTCTTGATGTAGTAGGAATAAATACGGCATATAACATTGGACTAGCAAAAGCGAAAGCTACAGGAAACGAAAATTTCGAAAAAATTGCTGACCTATTAAAGACGGAGTATATCGATAAAGGAAAGCTGGGAAGAGCTACCGGAGAAGGATTTTACACATATCCAAATCCTAACTTCTTGCAACCAGATTTTCTAAAGTGAAAAAACAGTAGCTCCCATGTTCCCCATTATGTAAATTGTACTGTGTATAAACAGCATGAGTAGAATCGAACTCCCCACTCCCCAATAGTTTAATGGGAAATGGGGAGTTTGATTTTACATAGATAGTGTGTGCCTGCCTGATTTTCTAAAGCGAAAAAATTACATTGATGGATGATATTAAATAGATTGCCAGTTATCATACAATGTTGTAATATAAACATTAATAAATAATGGTTATATTAATTATGTTTACGTTAATCATTAACAGAAAAATTCATGTAAGGGGGAACAAACATGAAATTTAATGTAGGCGCTTTCATCAATGAGAACAAAGAGAGAATGTATTCATCGAAAAAAAGAAAAGGTGGATTGCTAAATTCAATAGGAACAAAATTGTTTGTGTTTTTCTTTGTAAGTATTGTTTGTGCAGTTATATTAGTAGGAATGATTTCATATTCTGTATCTAAAAATGCCATGGAAACAAAAGTAGCAGAGGTTTCTACACAAAGCTTGCAACAGACATCTGAAAAACTTGATTATTTATTGAATTTCTATGAGAATATTTCAGTTCAACTTATACTAGATCAAAATTTAATGAGCGATCTGTCTTATCGATTGAACCTAATTGAATCAGGAACGACTGAAAACCGAATGGCTACTGAGGGTAAAATTTTTGAGAAACTTAAGCAAGCAGCTACAACCAATGGTGTATATATTCACTTGTTTGACGAAAAGACATATACTCAATTAGATACAGGTAGAGATTATATTTCAGCGTTCTTTACATCCAATAATGGTAATGTCAAAATAGATTTTTATAAGCCATATTTTGAACAAATTATTGCTGGAAATGGTAAAGTTAGTTGGCTTGGAGCTATTGAAAAAGGTGAAGAAGGTAAAGAAGTTAATTACATATCAATGGGTAAGATGATTAAAACAAAGGCCGGTAACTATTTACTATTCATCGAGTTCAAGGAGGATGTAATAGCTGGAGCATTGGCGAATTCTGCACTAGGTACTGGGCAGATGCCAGAGCTAGTTGAGTCTAATGGCGAACTAGTCTACTATGACAAAACAGATGTTAAAATAGCCGAATCAAAAGATGTCACAATAGATGCAACCTCAGATGTGAAAACAGATGAAGCATCAGAGAAACGAACACATTCTAATATAACGATTCCTGCAAATAAACAAGCTGAACTAGATGGCTCATTTATTGAGGGTGATTCTCTAATTGTATATAGTACATCTGACCGCACAGGTTGGAGATTGGAGCAAACTATTCCAATTAAAGACCTAACAAAAGGGATCAGTAGTATATTAACAGTAACATTACTTAATATTGCAGGAGCCATTATTATTTCAATTATATTGGGAATTATAATTGCTCGTATGATAGGTAGACCAATCAAGGAAATTGGCAGCTTAATGGAGAAAGTCGAACAAGGTAATCTCTCTGTAAGAATGAATGTACAACGAAAAGATGAGATTGGTACACTCGGAGAAAGTTTCAATAAGATGGCTGATAATGTAGCTAGATTAATTTCAAGAACGAACGGTGCTTTAGATTACGTGCTTGCTACTTCCAACCAATTGCAAGAGGTGTCTAAGCAAATGGACATTTCAGCAAGAGAGATTTCTATTGCCACAGATGAAATTGCAAGAGGAGCGGACGAGCTATCCACCCAATCTGAAGGTGGGAGTACACATGCGTTAGCGATTCAAGATGAAATGGTTGTACTTGTACAAAATAATGTCGATATGCAGCAACAAGCAGTAGCTGTTAAAGATGAGAGTCGAAGTGGAATTATTCAAATGAATCTCCTATTACAAAAGACGAATGATGGTGAACAATTAACAAAAGGAACTGTCGATCGAGCTGAGAAGTTAATGGATAGCACAAAAGAAATTAGAAAAATACTTGTTCTACTAGATGACATTGCGAAGCATACTAATCTATTATCACTTAATGCAGCAATTGAGGCATCTAGAGCAGGTGAGCATGGTAGAGGTTTTATGGTTGTAGCTAAGGAAATTAGACAGCTTGCTGACCAATCTCGTGGCTCGATCATAATTGTAAGTGAAATTATTGGTACGATTGTAGGTGAGATCGAGCAGACCGTTCAAGCGATGAATGCGAGTTATCCGATCTATCAGGAACAAATCTCAGTAGTTAAAAGAGTGGATACCATATTCAAAACGGTAGACGATAGGATGAATGATTTTGTAGAAAAAATAGAGCATGCTTCTTATTCCGTTAATAATTTGCAAACGGCTCAAACTACATTATCTGAGATGATTCTACATGTAAGTGCTACAGCTGAGCAATCTACCGCAATATCTGAAGAAGTAGCTTCGACATCAAGTAATCAATTATCGATTAGCGAGGATCTCGTTCAAACCTCACAAAGGTTGAATGAATTGTCTATAGAACTGAAGGAAATCTTATCTGAATTTGAAGTGTGAGATTGCTTATTAGAAAGTGAATAATTATAGAAAAGTCGTGTGAGGACAAACTCTTGCACGGCTTTTTAATATTAAATAAAGACTATGAATTGTATGGAAATATGATATATTTGGTTGGAGATATTGAAAAGGAGACATATTAAATTAATGAAAATTTCGTTAAAGCACTTAATAATGGCAGTAGCATTGCTTTCGGTCATTTTAACACTATTTAGTAGTACATCATCTGGTTATAAGATGAGTAGGAATACTTTAATAGATAACACATTAGAAACTAATCGCGTCTACGCTCAAAAATTAGCAAATACGACAGATGTTTTCTTCCAGATGACGTTTCAAACGTTGGAATTGAGTGCGAGAGATATCGCCCCTTATATGATTAGTAAAGACGATAAAGGCAAGCTTCTTGGAGAGACAGAACGGCTGAAACATCAAACGGATTTTTTTAACTCTGTTATTATCGCTGATGCGAACGGTGAAGTCTTAGCAACATCACCACAAACGCTCGATCTAGTCGGCAAAATTATTGATTCTGAAGGTGGAAAAGAAGCATTAAGCGAAAAGAAAGCAATTGTTTCAAAACCGTACCTATCGGTTACCGGACGATTAATTGTTTTCATTTCGCATCCTATTTTTGATGAAGATCAGAATTATTTAGGTCTTGTTGGTGGTAGCCTATACTTAAAAGAAGAAAATATACTTAATCAATTACTAGGGCAGCACTACTATCAAGATGGATCGTATGTATATGTTGTAGATAAAGATGGTCATGTTATTTATCATCAAGATCAAAATCGCATTAATGATGTAGTATCAGATAACCCAGTTGTACAACAATTAATGAAAAAACAAAGTGGGTCATCTCGTGTTGTAAATTCACAGCATGTAGATATGCTTGCTGGTTATTCTTATATTCCGACGGTTGGTTGGGGAGTTGTTTCACAGCGACCAACAGAAGTCGCGTTAGTTCCAACGACGGATATGATGAAAGAAATGATACTTAGATCATTGCCATATCTATTACTATCATTAATTATTATTGCATTAATCTCTCAGTTAATAGCTCAGCCATTGCAAAAACTTGCTGAATTTATTGAATCTAGCACCGAGAAAAATGAGAGTGAAAGTTTGAACAAAGTAAGAGCTTGGTATTATGAAGCGATTCAATTAAAAAAGGCATTAACTTATAGTCTTGGCTTCTTACATGAAAAAGTAGATTTTATTACGCATCAATCCAAAACAGACCCATTAACTAAGCTGACGAATAGAAGATCGTTAGATGAACAAACTCAAAAATGGACGAATAACGGAACAGCTTTCTCGATTGTTATTTTGGATATTGATCATTTCAAACGAGTGAATGACACATATGGCCATTCCGTTGGTGATGAAGTATTGAAATTTATTGCGGAAAAAATAAAGGAAGTAGCAAGGAAAGAAGATATTTGTTGCCGCTATGGTGGTGAAGAGTTTGTGTTGCTGCTTCATCATATGAATGAAGATGAAGCTTACCAAGTAGCTGAAAAATTAAGAAGGAAGATAGAAAGTACACTAAGTCCATGCGGTGATTATATTACGATATCTGCAGGAATCTCTTCCTATCCAACTACGACAACGAATCTTTCAGATTTATTTGATGCGGCTGATCAATGCTTATATGAGGCCAAAAATAGTGGGAGAAATCAATGTATCGTTAAAGGTAATGATTAATAAAATGGGCATGGATAGGTACCTTAGCTTGAGAAAAGCAAAGGTACCTTTTCTATAACTGTAACAACATAGAGTATAATAAACTGGTGAGAGTATAACCTAATGTTGTGGAGAAAGTGATAAATGAACATATATAGAAAGGATTATACAATGACTAATAAAGATGAATTATTTGATACAGGTTGGAATTTTGATAATAGCTATGTTGATTTGCCACAATCGCTATATACAATAATAAATCCAACAAAAGTAAGGTCACCCAAGCTAGTTGTATTGAATGAACCTTTAGCAACGACGTTAGGCTTAGATATTAAAGCACTCGTAAGTGAAGAAGGCGTAGCAACATTAGCGGGTAATATCATTCCAGACTCTGCAACACCTCTTGCTCAAGCCTATGCTGGACACCAATTTGGTCATTTCAACAGGTTGGGTGATGGAAGAGCGATACTGCTCAGTGAGCAGATCACTCCGCAAGGCGAGCGATTTGATATTCAGCTAAAAGGATCTGGACCAACACCATATTCTAGGCGAGGCGATGGTAGAGCAGCGCTTGGACCGATGTTACGTGAGTATATTATTAGTGAAGCTATGCATGGATTAGATATTGCAACTACTCGTAGCTTAGCGGTTGTGGCGACGGGTGAAACCGTCATTCGTGAAACGAATTTGCCAGGTGCTGTACTTGCTCGTGTAGCAGCTAGTCATCTAAGAGTAGGTACATTTGAATATGTATCACAATGGGGCAGTGACGAAGAGATTAAGCAGTTGGCGGACTATACAATAGAGCGTCATTATGGTCATATTGCTGCAGATGAGAACTGCTATCTACGCTTCCTCGAGGAAGTTATTAAGCGCCAAGCTCATCTTATTGCAGAGTGGCAACTTGTAGGTTTTATTCATGGTGTTATGAACACAGATAATATGGCTATTAGCGGCGAAACGATTGATTATGGTCCATGCGCATTTATGGACAGTTACGATCCTGCAACAGTATTCAGCTCCATTGACCGAGAGGGACGTTATGCTTATGGTAATCAACCTTATATCGGTAGTTGGAATCTATCACGATTTGCAGAAACGCTACTTCCATTACTTCATGACAATCATGCTGAAGCGGTCGAATTAGCTCAAGCTGCGTTATCTCACTATGCAGCGGAATATTATGCTCGTTGGATTGCGGGAATGAGAGAAAAGCTTGGATTATATAATGAAGAGGAACAAGATGAGATTTTAATTAAAGATTTACTAGGCATCATGCACAAATTCGGAGCGGATTACACAAATACATTTATCGCATTAACGTTCAACAATCTTACAGATTCAGCGCTAGCAGATAAAGAGGAGTTTCAGCAATGGTATACATTGTGGCAACAGAGACTAGGGCGTCAATCACAATCAACAGAATCAGTACAACAGTTGATGCGTAATAGTAATCCCGCCATTATACCTCGTAATCACCGTGTAGAAGAAGCCTTAGAGGCGGCTGTAGAGCATGATGATTATACTGTTATGACGCAACTACTTGAGGCGTTATCTAGCCCATACGAACATTCTGCTAAGCAAGCGGTGTATGCTACTTTACCTGATAAGGAATGTGGACCATACCGAACGTTTTGTGGAACATAGTTCACAATTGTGGACAGGAATCATTCCCACTCATGACGAAAGAATAGAGAAGAACATTAATGAATGGAGAATATAACCATATGTCTAGTTTGCCAAACTGCCCGAAATGTAATTCTGAATACACATACGAGGACGGAAGCATGTTGATCTGTCCAGAATGTGCTCATGAATGGACGTTGGAATCGGAGAACGACAATACGTTGGGCGCCGAAATTGTGAAAGACGGGAACGGGAATATTTTGAATGATGGTGACAGTGTTACGATCATTAAAGATCTTAAGGTAAAAGGAAGTTCGTCCGTATTGAAAATTGGAACGAAAGTGAAAAACATTCGATTGGTCGATGGCGATCATAATATAGATTGTAAAATTGATGGTTTTGGAGCTATGAAATTGAAGTCTGAATTTGTGAAAAAAGTGTAACTTTTTGGACTATTCTCCTGCAGATGAGCGGGGCTATATGACAGTTATATAATGTAAGAGAAGCATTGAATACCAAACAAGGCTATCCTCAGTATGATCGTTATCGATCATGCTAAGGATAGCCTTGTTTCATGTGACTGCTAATATAGAACACCACTTATGAAAAGTCCAAAGCAAGCTGCGTTCAATAAGAAAGTAATGCCACCGCCAATTAACAATCCTTGTACAATACCAGGGTATTTATTGAATATGAGCGTAGCTGGAATTAAATAAACGATTTGAACGACACCTATGAAGAAAAAGGCTGCGGGAAAAAAGAAAAATAAAAGATGTAGTATGGCTAGCATACCAATGCCTAGCCACACATGCTTGAGATGGTATGAAGATTTTTTTTTTGATAGGGTTGTAGACTGTTCTGTATTTTGCAAATGTTCATCCACATTACCATTCTTCTCCGCATCATTCACACTAATCACCTCTTGACCTTAGTTCAAATTCACGTTGCAGCTCAACCAACTTTTGCTCCTTATCACCACGATAGAACATATTGTATGTATCAAATGGGATAATACGACCATCAGGGTGAACAATATGTACACATGATTTTTTGACGGAACGAACATCGAAATTATACGGGTCTAAAAATTGCATAATAATGACACGGAACACGTTATCATAATTGATATCTTGAGGAACGGATACCATCGGTAAGCAGCATAGTAAGTTTTTGAGTGAAAGTGCCGATGAAGTTGGAGAATGAGCAGTTGAGAATAGATCGAAAATTTTAGATTTGAGATTGGCATCCTGCTCAAAAACAATCGTATTTCTACCACCTTCTAATAAAATAGCTGGGTCCATCATGCCTGTTAGTGGGATAACTTCATCTCCTAGCTTTAATGCATAGCCCATAGCTAGACAATCTGGATGACATGGTACTGGAATAATATCTTCCGGGAGAAAAACGCCAGATTGATCGATAATTCCTTGACGTACTTCACTAAGAGTCAATCGCTCCTTCGAAGGGTCATATTCCTCGAGCCTTCCAGCTGCTTGAATAGGCTGGAAAGTAACGCCTCGGACAGCACGTTGTTTTAAGCCGAATTGAATAATATCACCGATTTCATGATCATTAAGTCCTTTTTTAAGTGTAACGACTAATGTCGTTGAGACGTTATACTCGTTGAGGTTGTCTAATGCCTTGCGACGAACCTCGCGTAGATCTACACCTCGTAATTCGCGTAATGTAGCTTCTTCAAAGCTATCAAATTGCAAATATATTTCAAAGCCTGGCATATATGAAGCTAATCTCTCGGCAAACTTACGATCTTGAGCAATCTTTAATCCATTTGTATTGACCATAATATGTTTGATAGGCTTACTTTTGACGAGATCAAGAATTTCAAAAAACTGAGGATGAATCGTTGGCTCACCACCACTAATTTGTACAATATCTGGTTCTTCCTCATTACGAACAATGGCATCGAGCATCTTCTCGATTTGTTCTAATGAGCGAAATGATCCGTGATGGGGAGAAGACTCCGCATAACATATTGGACATTGTAGATTGCATCGCTCAGTTATTTCGAGCAAAGTTAGACAGCTATGTTGCTCATGGTCTGGACATAATCCGCAATCATAGGGACAGCCGTAGCGTATCGGCGTATTCCAATGTTGCGGCATTTCTGCTGGCTTTAGAAACTCTCTACACTTCTTGTAATATTCAACATCGGTTGAGATTAATACTTTTTCCCGCCCATGATGACCACAATATTTAAGTAAAAATACTTGATCGTCTTCTATAATCACTTTTGCCTCTACTTTACGTAGACACTGTGAGCATATACTATTCGTTAACTCGTAGAAAATATAGGGTCTATTTTTGGTTGGCATAATTAGATTCCTCCGCATAATTATGATGTGGTTTTCCAATCCATTGATACAATAGCGATCCATAGTATATTAATCCGATTAAACAAGCTAGTTGAATATTGTTAAGTCCAAAGTAAGGATGAGGTGTTGGTTTAATGAAATCAATGGCAAAGCGAAAAGCGAGATAACTGGTCATAAATAGTTGAAAGATAGCGCCATTAGGAAGAGACATAGATGAGGTAAGGGCTGAAGCTTGACGCTTACGTAATTGATATTTGTAACATAGAAGTAGCGTTGCAAGTAGAAGTAAGAAGAACAGTTCATATAATTGTGTAGGGTGACGCGGAATACCATCGCCAAAGTCGATAGCAGTAATCCATGTCGTTGGGGTGCCGTACGTGTGGTCATCAAGACCAGTCAAGAAACAACCAATACGCCCAATAGCTATTCCCATAATGAGCGGTAGCGTCATATCATCACCGGTAGAGCGCGTGATACCAAGCCGTTGCTTCATTAACTCAACGCCGATAAGACCTCCGAGTAGTCCACCTACAATGGTTTTGCCGCCCATAAGATATACATAATCGTTCCAACGCTGTAGTAATTGTTGAGGATCTTCGAACCAATATAGTACTTTAGAGCCAATTGCTGCACCAATAATAGCTCCAACAATAATCCACATACCTTGATCAATTCGAAGAGCGCCCTTTGTTCGTGTATACAAATACACACGGAAACTTAGGAAATAAGCTAATGCTTCAAATACTGTGTGTGGATGCAATGTCACAAATCCAAGATCAATCCATACAGGGAAAGTCATCGTTGCCTCCTATTGTGATGTGTTTAACCATATAATAATAATTCTCTTACAACGCAATAATCCCTTCCTATTGTTAAATATGTTAAAAATAGGCGTGTCTTTCCAAGGTGTTTGGAATAGACACGCCTATAAAAATTATTTCACTTTAATATTTCCTGATTTCGTATTAATTTTGATGATCTCTGTAGAAGTTCCTAATGAATCGGGTGCATGAATATTTCCTGAATTTGAACGTAATTCGTAGAAACCACCAAATCCTTCAGCGGTGGTAAAGGTTACATTACCTGATGCTACAGTAACATCAGCCGCATGGGCTGTCGATTGTGAAATAGTTACGTTACCAGAGCTACTTTTTGCAGTAACTTCACCAGATAAATCATCGATTTTAATATTACCTGAGTTAACAGATGCTTGAAGTTCACCCGTTATTGTATTAGCAGTCATATTGCCGGATTTAGTTGATAACAATATATTTTCAGCGTGGATTTCTTCCGCCTTAAGATTACCGGAATACGTAGTTATCGTTGCTTGATCTGCTAATACATTTACGACGTTAACATTTCCCGATTTTGTCGTAAACGTTGCTTGTTTGGCAAGGACTTGATCGATGTTAAAGCTTCCTGAATTGGTCCCAATATCGACAACATCTATGATATGATCCTTAGGAAGAGAAACCGTAATATAAATTTTTGTATTCTTAAAATTTATATTGAGGAATTGAAATTTGAATTCAGTTTTTAGATCTAATTCAAACTTGTTATTTGCAATGGATGCCATATTAATTTTATCAATGGTGTCTTGATCGGTATTCCCATTAACTAGTATTGAACCTGTAGCACTGTCACTAGTTATGAATTTAACATCCAAATCATTAGATGTACCAATAACTGTAATGTTATTTAGAGTTTGTGCATCGAAAGCCCATTCTTTTTCAACGTTTATAATCTTTTTGTCATCCAATTCGAATTTATTAAAAGTTAATCCGGTAATACCTACCACAATTAGAATAATGGCGGTAAGGATCCAACGTTTTTTCATATTACTTTCCTCCTTTAATGACGCGAACGTTCCAGTGATAGTAAGACTTTGTAATTTTCAGAAGCATTTTACCAAGGTATATGCATGCGATACATAACAAGATACCTAAGCCGGAAATCGCTAATGAAGCAAACAGTCGACCAGGTAAAAGTTGACTATTGATAATAGAGTCGAATAAAACTAACGCTGGTGCAATAATCATAGCAGCAGCACTTAGCGATAAACTAAGCCAAACAGCCCATATCGATAGCCCAATCGGAACGACCGCAAGAATAAAATTAAGGGAGAACAGCCCAATAACCGCAAAGACCGTTCTAGTCATTGACTCCGACTCCGACTTCTTCATTAGAGGAGGGGAATTTCTCTTATATTCTTCAAGAGCTTCTTGTGCTAGTTCAAGTGGATTACCAAGCTCAAGCGAAATTTCTTCTTCTGTCTTACCGGCTTGTTCTCCGAATGCATAATGCGTTTCGTAATCTTCTAATAACTCCTTCTGATCCTTGCCGGGCATAGACTTAAGTTCCTTACGAAGAATTGTAAGAAATTGATCTTTATTCATGTGTAGCACCATCCTCCAATAGACTAGAAACATCACTTACAAATTGATTCCATTCTTTAAGCATTTCGTTCATATATTGCTCGCCATCATTAGTGAGCTTATAGTATTTTCTAGGCGGGCCTTCTGTTGATTCCTGTAAATACGTAGTACAGCGCCCCTCAGTAACCAATCTCCGCAATAGAGGATAAAGTGCTCCTTCTGCAACCTGAACATAGTTAGATACTTGTTGCACCAATTCAAAACCATAGCGCTCTTTACGATGAATTAACACTAATACACAAAGCTCTAATACACCTTTCTTAAACTGTACATTAATTTCCATAAATTAGCACCACCATTCAACATTCATCAGAGATAGTATATATTATTGTTCAGTACTGTTTATTGTTCACTACCTAATTATGATTGTAACCGGTAGTAGTGAATAATGCAAGGTACCGCTGTAAATATTATGCTATACATCCTTATAAGTATGCTAGTGAGTAGTTCATTACGAGAAAAAATGGCAAGTATATGCTGATAGTCAAAGAATAAAAAAAGAAAAGCACACTAATTCTTGCAATGAAAACAAAAACCGTCATGATGTTTGATCATGACGGTTATAGGCTTTGTGTAATATTACACAGCCTAAGTCTAGTGACGCTTGCACGTCTATAATTCTTTGATTCGAAGACCCGCAATAACGGAGTTGGATCGATTTCTTCTGCTCCATAAATCGACCATCTACTAGGACGTCGACCGATCGTAATAACTCAAGTTGGTATTGTCTATGAGGATTTGAGGCAGAATGAAGTTGCTCCCATATGAAGCCTGTATATGCCCACACATCTTGTCCTAGTTGCTTGGCAGCTTGAGCAATCGCTATTAATGCCTCTGCTTGTAGAAAGGGTTCTCCTCCTGATAAAGTAATTCCTTTCTGAAGTTTTGTACTGTGTATTTGCTCTATAATATTAACGCTATCAATCTCATAGCCACCGCTGAGATCATGTGTTTGCGGGTTATGACATCCCCTGCAATTATGCTTACAACCTTGCGTCCAGATGACCATTCTTAGTCCAGGTCCATCCACAATACTATCAATAGAAAGTGGTGCTGCTAATCTTAGCTTCATCGTCATCACCCTATTTCGTTAGTTATGTTTTACACGATCATGAACTTCTGATTTTTTGGCATTGTTGAAGCGTTCTAATGTACCGACTAGATAACCTGTAATTCTTCTAATTCGTTCAAATTTGATACCATCATCTTCATTGCGATCACATTGAGGGCAAATATTTCCTACAATAACTCCTGAATATCCGCAAATTGGATCACGATCAATAGGGTGATTAATGCTACCATACCCGATACCTGCTTCTTTCATTGATCTAACAATCGTCTCAAATGCTTCAATATTATGAACGGGGTCACCATCTAGTTCGACATATGTAATATGCCCTGCATTCGTTAGTTCGTGATAAGGCGCTTCTTTGGCAATCTTTTCATAAGCAGCTAATGGATAATAGACAGGGATGTGGAATGAGTTCGTATAATACTCGCGATCGGTGACACCAGTAATGGTACCGAAATGCTGGCGATCTATTGCTGTAAATCTGCCTGATAACCCTTCAGCTGGTGTAGCAATTAATGAAAAGTTAAGTCGATATTGAATGGCTGCCTCATCCATACGACGTCGCATATGGGTAATGATACGAAGACCAAGTTGGGCTGCCTCTTCACACTCACCATGATGTTTGCCGACTAATGCTGTTAAACATTCTGCTAATCCGATAAATCCAACCGTTAACGTACCTTCCTTAATGACATCAGCAATCGTATCATTCCACTCTAAATGTTCAGAGCCTTTCCATACATGTTGTCCCATTAGAAAAGGGAAGTTTTTCACACGTTTATTACCTTGTAGCTTCATACGATCCAATAATTGTTCGATTACAAGCTTGATCTGTTGATCTAATGCTCCAAAAAAATGATGGAGCATCGGTTCAGAGTGTGAAATAATACCATGCTTAATTCCGAGTCGAGGAAGATTAATTGTAGTGAACGATAGATTACCTCTTCCGCTCACTATTTCTTCCCCATATACGTTACCCAACACTCTTGTTCTACAACCCATATAGGTTGCTTCCGTTTCTGGTCTACCTGCGACATAATGTTTAGCATTAAATGGAGCATCAAGAAAGCTGAAGTTAGGAAATAAACGCTTAGCCGATACGCGACAACTGAGCTGAAATAGGTCATAGTTCGGATCGCCTGCATTATAATTAATTCCTTCTTTTACTTTGAAAATAAGAATTGGAAAAATAGGTGTCTCTCCGTTACCTAAACCTTTTTCAACAGAGCGCAGCAAATTCTCAGATACCATTCTACCTTCAGCAGATATGTCTGTACCAAAATTCAAACTGGAAAATGGAACTTGGGCTCCCGCACGAGAATGCATTGTATTTAGATTATGAATAAAGGCTTCCATCGCTTGATACGTTTTACGATTTGTTTCGTTATATGCTTCTTTGTAAGCAAAGTTTTGAATTTTATTCGCAGTAGTTTCATCAATAGAATACAAATGTATGAGTTGATTTTGTTCATATGCTTTATATTGCGCAATCATATTTATTTGCAATGCGCATTTACTATCCAACTCTAAGTTGTGAACCCAATTGTTCATCTGTAATAAATGTTCATCACCAAGCTCAAGGAGAAGTTGTAATCCTTGTCTTAAGTAATTAGCGTAGCACTTCTTGAACGTTTTTCTAACACCATCAGCTAGCCCATAGTCAAAGAATGGAATACTTTGTCCGCCGTGCTGATCATTTTGATTACTTTGAATCGCGATTGCAGCTAGTGCCGCATAACTTATAATGTCATTAGGTTCACGTAAAAACCCGTGACCAGTGGAAAAGCCATTTGAAAATAGTTTCTGTATATCAATTTGACAACAAGTTAACGTACCCATATTCAAAAAATCCATATCATGAATATGAATATCGCCATGATCATGAGCTAAAGCATGATGCGGTTGTAATACATTAGTTATACAAAATTGTTTGGATACGACACTACCATATTGGAGCATAGTGCCCATAGCAGTGTTACCATCAATGTTGGCATTTTCACGCTTACTATCTGTTGTTTCTGCATCGGAAAATGTAATTTCAGCAATGATTTTCATCAATTTGCTATCGGTATTAATCAAGTGATGACCTCCCCAAATGGTAAAAACAGCTTATAACTCTGCATCAGAGTATGTGATTGCGAGCAAACAAGTTTAGTCGAAAACATTGAATAGATACTATATGTAGTTATTTTCGTTATCGTTATATACTATATGTATTATATCTTATTATTTTTGAAAGATAAGCCCAATTAGACTACAATAATGATTATTCGGTATTTTGACACATCGTACGTTTAAAAATAGTTAGTTGTAGAGAAATGTTCAAATATTTCATATAAATAAGTAAAGTATGTGAACATGGGTTAAGGAGAGGATGAAAAAAGATGGAACAACCGATGATGGTCGCTAGAAATGGTGTCATTACTAGCATTAGAAAGATAGGGAAGTATAAGTCGATACAAATAGACGGCATAGGCGTGAACGGTGTCGTTCTCAATGTTGATGAGAACACGATCATTCGGAATCAGGCTGGAGAAGTTATTGGATTAGATGATTTGGCAATCGGGATGGTTATTCATGTGCAACATAGTCTAGCAATGACAATGAGCTTACCACCTCAAACGTATGCGTACAGTATTACTATTCAATCATCATAACGATAAGTTTATAGTTATAAATATAGTTACAAAAGTATACTACTTCACTGAATTATTAAAATGCCGAGATTAAGGGTAGATTGTTGCCCTTTACTCGGCATTTTTCATATTGTTGATATTTTTCGATAAAATGATGGAAGCCTTGGACAAAAGATAATTGGATTATTACATTGTTCGTGTAGCACACTTAGAAAGTGATTGTCAAAATCTGATAGATGGTAGCAACAGTCATTTAAAGATATACTAAAGTGGACAATGATTATCCGCTTTAGTAATAGATATAGGTTTGGAATGTGACATTATTATAAATAAGTGAACGAATATGTGAGGTGATTGATACTATGCAGATGAAAACAGGTGTGGAGCAAGCGGTATATGCTACGTTTATGCTAAGTTTCTTACCGGATAAGGCAGTCCTACCAGGAGAAGTCATTAGTCAACGAATAGGTGCTTCCCCAACTTATTTTCAGAAATTGTTACGGAAATTAGTGAGTGCAGATCTAATCACTTCTGTTGCAGGTGTTAAAGGTGGATTTAAGCTACAGCGTAGACCGGAACAGATTTCGGTCTATGATATTTATATAGCGATCGAAGGGCAGCAATCATTGTATACTTCAAACGGTATTATTCAAGATATGTTACATATCTCACCGACAACGCAATGCTGTCTACTGTCTGATCTAATGGCAGAAGCTGAAAGTGCATGGATAACCGTATTGAAAAAAGAAACGATAGCATCATTGGTTCAAAAGTTTCACACAGCAACATATGAGCAAGAAATTGATTCATTTCATCGTTGGTTAGAAGAGAAAACAGTTTATTAAGCATTGCAATTGATATAGAAAATCGTATAAAAATATGTATAGAAAAACGTATAGAAATTCGTATAGAAATTCGTATAGAGATTCGTATAGAGATTGGTAATGAAATTGGTATAGAGAGGGAGAACAAATATGAAGTTAAGTGTGTTAGATCAAGCTCCAGTAACTAAAGGCAATACTGCACTAGATGCACTTATGAAGGCGGAACAATTAGCAATAGTAGCGGAAGAATTAGGCTATGAGCGTATGTGGATGGCCGAGCATCATAATACGAATGGATTTGCAAGTTCAGCACCGGAAATTATTGTTGCTCATCTCGCAGCCAAAACGAAGAAAATTCGAGTTGGTACTGGTGGAACTATGATTATGCATTATTCACCGTATAAGATGGCAGAAGTATTTAAAACATTAAGTGCACTTGCTCCCGGGCGAATTGATTTTGGTGCGGGTCGAGCTCCTGGTGGCGATAATGCAGCAATTTATGCTTTAGCAGAGGGTCGTCAACCAGATTTACATCATTTATATGAAAAGCTAGATACAACATTGAAATTCATTAATGACGAAGCACCAGAGTCGTCTATATATAATAAAATGCTTGCAACACCTGCTCATGTTCCTCTACCAGAAGCGTGGTTACTAGGTTCCAGTGGAAATAGTGCTGTACAAGCAGGTCGCAAAGGTTTGGGTTACTCCTATGCCCAATTTTTCAATGGATTTATGGAGCAAGGTATATTTGATGCGTATCGTCAAAACTTTGTACCATCTGTATATATGGAAAAGCCAGAGATTATCGTTTCATACTTTGTAACGACAGCTGAGTCGAAAGAAGAAGCTGAATTTCAAGCAAAGCCTGCAGATATCTCTCGTATGCTTATGATGAGAGGGCAGATCGTACAACGAATGACACCTGAAGAGGCGAAAGATTATCCACTATCTGAAATGGACCAGATGTTTATTAAAGATAGTCGAAAAATGCATTTCGTTGGTACGCCACAAGAGGTGGCGGATAAATTACTACAAGAGCAACATACGTTTGGATTTGATGAAGCAATGATATGTACGATTCCGCATTCGCAAGAAGTGCGTCTGAATGTATATCGATTGTTAGCACAACAGTTGATGTAAGGTTTTGTTCAGTGCATTGCGATGTTGATTAGATGAAGAATGTGAAGGTTTTTATATCTAAGAAATAGTAAAGGGTTGGAGAAGTGTGAATTAAAACTCACTTTTCCAACCCTTTTACGAGTTCAGTACTACCCAAGTTTGCTTCATCTTCTATGCAGAATTATTTTTCTGCATCACTTCGTTATTTATCTATCGATATAACACTTATACTTTTGGAATATAAGAAACTTGATACTTAAATATTCCAAAGTATGGTTCAGTAGGAGAAAATCCAGTTAATGCAATTTCGCGAATGTCATCATAAAGAAACGTAATGCTGTCGCCTGCTACAAGTGTAAATGTTCTGCTTGGCCCACTATTAAAAATTAAATTAACATTGAAACCGATGGATCCAGTGTTTACAAAAGATGCAGCTAGTGTTGATACAAAACTAGAATCAACAGAATATACAACATTGTTATTCGTATTACTAGTGTCTGATACAGCAATAGTATTTTCAAAAGTTAAAACGACTGGTTCACGATAAACTGGTGGTGGTGGATAAGGTGGTGGGCAAGGTCTACGCCCGTTAATGCCCGGTCTAATTGATTTATACGCCATGCTATCATCACTTCCTTTCATTTGATAGATTTATAGTATGTTGTTAATAGAGTAGATGCTTGGACGCTCCAGTTCTCAAAATTATCGTTACGCAGTCTTATAATGGTATGATGTATCTATAAAACATTAATACACTCATAGTAGAGGTCAAATTATGATTAAGTAAGGGGTCATGTGACTTGGGTAATTTACATTTCAAAGAGACAGTTGAATTAACGTTAAAGGTCATAGGGGGAAAATGGAAGCCTGTTATCCTTTGTCATTTGACAGAGGGTACCCATCGATTTGGTGAGTTAAAGCGAGAAATGCCTCAAATTACTCAGAAGATGTTAACGCAACAGTTACGTGAGTTAGAAGAAGATTCGGTTATAGAACGTAAAATATATGTGCAAGTACCTCCGAAAGTAGAATATTCCTTAACGGAGTACGGTTTAACGGTTAAACAACTGCTCAATGTGTTATCGGAGTGGGGCGATAGACATCTTACAATGAAGACAGATTCCGAAAAAAACGAGTAAATATCTACTTGATAGTTACCAAATGGGTACTACGTTACATAAAAGTGCGTACTTTTCAATCGGAACATAAAACTCTAATATTGGTGTTGCAGTATAAACCTAACTTTAGAGGAGTAGATTATATATGAAATTACAATTAGCGTTAGATCTTGTTGATATCCAAGGTGCCATTGAAGTAGTTAAGCAAGTAGAATCTTATGTTGATATTGTGGAGATTGGAACACCGATTATTATCAATGAAGGATTACATGCAGTTAAAGCTTTAAAAGAAGCTTTTCCTAACCTAGCAGTACTTGCTGACTTGAAAGTTATGGATGCAGCAGGCTATGAAGTAATGAAAGCCTCTGAAGCAGGAGCTGACATCGTTACAATACTTGGTGTTGCAGAAGATGCAAGTATTCAAGGTGCTGTTGAAGAAGCGAAAAAACAAGGGAAACAAATTTTGGTAGATATGATTGCAGTGAAAAATTTAGCTGAGCGTGCTGCCCAAATAGATGCATTCGGCGTAGATTATATTTGTGTTCATACGGGGTATGATCTTCAAGCTGTTGGTAAAAATTCATTCGAAGATCTTCGTACAATCAAATCTGTAGTGAAAAACGCCAAAGTCGCTGTAGCTGGTGGCATTAAGTTAGAAACATTACCTGAAGTCATTGCGGTTCAACCTGATCTTATCATTGTTGGTGGCGGAATTACGGGTCATGCAGATATTCAAGCTGCTGCAGCTCAGATGCAACAATTGATTCAACAAGGTTAGTAAGCGATATGACGATTAACTATAGTATTTATACGATTATGGAAGAACTTCAAGCAGCTGCTGATCAAGTGGTTGATGAGCAGTTAGAGCAATTAGCAGAAGTTATTATAGGTTCTGGTCGTATTTTTGTAGCAGGTGCAGGTCGTTCTGGATTGATGATGAGAGCATTCGCGATGAGATTAATGCATCTTGGACTTGATGTATACGTTGTTGGGGAAACAGTGACACGTAGTATTGGTAAGGGCGATTTATTGTTAATAGGTACAGGTTCAGGTGAGACGAGGTCGCTCATTCCAATGGCGGAAAAGGCAAGAAGTCTTGAAGCTCATGTAGTGACATTGACATTGTCTTCGTCTTCTACTATTGGAAGATTAGCGGATCACATCGTTAAACTTCCGGGAGCACCGAAAAATCAGTTAGATCAAGAAGCGTCGACGATACAACCAATGGGTTCATTATTTGAACAAATATTATTGCTTGTATGCGATACTGTTATTCTAAAATTAATGCAAAAGCAAATGAGTAGTGGCAGACTCATGTACGGAAATCATGCGAATTTAGAATAGATAATACGACAAAGAAATATATAAAATATAAGCTTCCTCTCCATGTTGGATAATAAATTGCCAATATGAAGAGGAAGTTTTTTTATGCAAGTAAACGTTGCAAGAAACTAGGTTGGTATCATTCATGAACTAATTTGTGCGAAAGCAGAATATAAATAAGATGAAGAAGAATTGATAATATAGTAAAATTATTGATAAAAGTTACCATTTGTTGGCGAATGTGATAATCTAATGTTACTAAGCAACGAGTAGAAAAGCGGTTAGTTGTTTGGATGGACGTATTGAATACAATATGCAATCGATGTTGTACACAAAACGAATGAGGTGATGATAATGGTAGTCGTTGGTATTTTACTTGGTGTCATTGTAATTGTAGGTATTTTCTTAATCGCTACATACAATGGTCTAGTAAGTAGGCGTAATCGAATTAAAGAAGCTCTTGTTGCTATCGATGTTTATTTGCAAAATCGTTATGATGCTTTGACCCAAATAGCAGAAGTAGTCGTTTCTTATGCGACACATGAGCGTGAGACCCTTGCACAGGTTACTAGTCTACGTGTTGGATTACAGAATCAACCACCATCAGCAGAGAAAATAAAGCAATATGAAGAAGTAGATAGAGCACTGTCTTCAATTAATTTTCAAGCTGAAGCTTATCCTGAAATAAAAGCGAATGAAAATTATTTGCATCTACAACGGACAATTAATGAGCTAGAGGAGAAGTTATCTGCAAGTCGTCGTAGCTATAATTCCAATGTTGCAGGATATAATACAGCCATTCAATCTGTACCAACAAATATGGTTGCTGGAATGTTTGGCTTCCGTGAAGAAAGCCTGCTTGAAATTGCGCAAGAGAAGAAGGCTGAAGTTAATTTAAGAAATATTTTAGGGAGGTAACGATCATGTTACCAACTTATGGGGAAGTTAACGCACGACTTAGCGTTCCACTTGATTCATTAGATCAAATAAGAGAATTTGCTGCTCAGAAGTTAGCGAAGTATTACAAAATAATATGGATACTATTCTTTATCAATGTAATTAGTACCATTATTAGTTTAAGCTATCATTCATATTACTTTATTATTGGCTGGGTTATTTTAATTATAATTGCGATTATGGCTTACCTAGCGAAACAAAAAAGTGCCGAGCAATATCGAACGCTGTACAAGTCTGACGTTGTTGCACCATTTGCTTCGAAAATGGTCGAACTATGTGCAACACTATCAGATAGTGACAAACATATTTATTATTGTAACTATTACCCGCAGGATCGTATGGACGACCGATGGATTCAAAGCTGTAAATTATTTGATTTCACCATTGATAAAACAACGGGTGAAGATTTGCTTATAGGGCAGTTAGGATTAACGGAATTTCGTTTTTCAGAGTTAACATTAATCGAAATTACTGAAACAACGGATTCGAAAGGGAATAGATCTACGACAGAGGAAACTAGATTTTCAGGCGTGTTATTTGTTGCTGATTTCAAAAAGGATTTCTCAGGAATTACGATATTACAGTCGCGTAATGTCGTACCGCCGGGTAGTGGATTGTTCAAAAAAATGTTTGGCTCGTTCAAGCAATATTCAATGGTAGGTGCTAGTAGAGCAGCGAAAATTGACATCGAGCTGGAAAGTGAAGAATTTAATGCGCATTTTAACGTGAGAACTTCTAATGATATTGAGGCAAGATATTTATTGTCTCCGAATTTGATGGAGCAAATATTAGATTTTAAGAAGTCGCATACTGAACAGATAGATATCTCGTTTGTTGATTCTTATATGTGCATCGCGATTGCTTCTAACTCTAATTATTTTGAAGAACCGATGCATAAGACCAATGGTGCAGGATATAGGATGAAGGCAGTCTACGAAGATTTGAAGTTTTTCTTTGGTCTTATCGAGGAGTTTGATCTAAATACACGTATTTGGAGTAAGCATTAAGCAACAATAAAGCGAAGGCGCTCATCAAAAGTAGTTCGAACTACTTTTGATGAGCGCCTTTTCTATTGTTTATATAGAGATTGAATGAACATAATTATGAAAGTATAACTCCATCGCGCATCGTAATGACACGATCTGCGAAGGGTAACATTTCCTCATCATGTGTAACGAGCAGTGTTGCGATATTAAGCTTTTTTGTAATCGACTGAAGAAGAGTCATAACGTCTTTCGAACGGCTAGAATCTAAGCTCGCAGTCGGCTCATCAGCAAATAGTAACTGCGGTTGATGAATGATTGCTCGAGCGATCGCGACACGTTGTTTCTCTCCTCCAGATAAGGAAGATGGATAAGCATGTTGACGATGTTCCATCCCAACGAGCTGCAGCATCTCAGTTACTACTTTTTTGCGATCTTGCTTACTAAGTTTTTTCTCGGATACATCTAGCATTAACGATAGCTGATCTTCAACAGTAAGAAACGGTACGAGATGCGCTGATTGAAACACAAAGCCAAATTGCGAGGCACGTAGTTGTCGAATGCCCTCTTGAGACATCGTTGTGAGATCCTTACCCTGAAACATAATCTGACCACTCGATGCCCTTTGTAGGCCAGCAGCAATCGTTAGCAATGTACTCTTTCCAGATCCAGAAGCTCCGACAAGAGCGGTAACCTCGCCACTATTCACTTCAAGATTGACACCTTTTAATATTTGTTCACTCACTTCACCATTAGAAAATGTTTTCGTTAGCTTCGATATCGTTAGTGTAGTCATATTACATCTCTCCTTGCTGAATAGCTTGTAGTGGTTCAACTTTTTTGATCTGAATACCAGATATCGTTGCACCAATAAAACCAATAATAAGGAATAGTATGGATAACATCATCGTTGCCCCAATGGTCAAGTGGAACGGCATACCAGCAGGAGCTACTGCATTGAATAGTTGACTCGCACTAATTGATATGATAAGTGCAATAACGGTTATGAAAATCATTTGTGCCCACATCATACGAAACAATGTGCTTGTCTTCACGCCGATTGCTTTCAGTATGCCATACAAGCCGATTTTTTGAACATTCATCATATAGAAGAAGATGGCGAACAATAATCCGCTAATCGCGATCAAGAACCATATAATCATATTTAAAGTCATTTGTTCAGCCTTATAACTAGCTAGCGTATTCAAAAATGTACTATTAGAGAAGGAAACCATTCCATCAATAACAGGCTCTTCATCTCCTGGAATAAAGATCATTTGCAAAGAATTTGTACGATACATTTCCTTATAATTTTGTTCGTGGATAAAGGCAACATCAGCATGGCTGAACTTTTGCTCTTCGGCAAAGTCAACAACAGCTAATTGTCCACTAAATTGTTCGTTAGTAAGTTTTGCGTTTAATGTAATCCCATCTTCTTGAACATCGGAATTTAATATTATCTCACCTTCTTGAACAGTTGGGAATAAATCAGATTCCGTAGCTGCAACGAATGCAACACCATGTTGTTTATCGTTCTCATCATTTACAAAACCCATTTGAATCGATAATGCGAATGCGCCTGGATACTGACTTAAAATATCCGCTTGTTGTTGACTATCTATTTTGGATAAATTATAAGTGTCGTTCGCATCGCTCTTCATATAAAAATGTCCTTGGGGCATTCCTTTAACGAGTGCTGAATTATCTTGTGATAGCCCGTTTGCTAACCCTGAAATAATAAACGCCAAAAAACTAATAAGAAAAATGATTGAACCAACAATAACAAATTTTGCTTTGCTCTTCTTTATTTCTTTCCAAGCCATGTTCATATTTAATCATCCCTTTCTTGATTACAACTTAATAGTAAGGTTGCAATATGAACGGAGTATGAACAGACGTTGACGAAATTAAGTACAAAAGGCCACCTCTATACAATTGTAAGAGGTAGCCTATGGTGTTTCGTTTGTACTGTATATTTTTGTAACTTAATTTGTTAGCTCAAGCGTAATAGTACTATTAATAAGACCCGCGAATATGAGCATGAACATTTTCTTTATACCATAGCTCTAAGCGGGACATTTCAGCTTTCGAGAATGATGGTACGTCTAGTGCACCAAGATTATCTAGCACTTGCTGTGAGTTTTTAAATCCTGGAATAACTGTGCTTACTGCATCATGGTCTAAAATCCAACGTAATGCAGCGCGTGTCATATTATCTTTACCATCGGCAATCCAAGCCAGCTCACGACTAAGCTCTTGACCTTTCGCAAGGGGCAGTCCTGCGAAAGTTTCGCCAACATTGAAAGCTTCTCCATTACTATTATAGCTACGATGGTCACTTGACTCGAAAGAAGCTTGATGATTGAATTTACCTGTAAGTAAACCACTAGCTAGAGGTACTCGAGCAAGAATTCCTACACCTTTTTCGTGGGCAACAGGTAGAAGCTGTTGTGATACTTTCTGACGGAACAGGTTGAAGATCACTTGCAAAGCACTAACATTGGTTTGCTCCATACAGAACAATCCTTCTTCTACACTTTCAACGCTAACACCGTAGTAACGAATTTTACCTTCAGCCTTTAACTTATCAAGTACTTCAAATACTAAACCTTGCTTCAATATATCGAAGGAAGGGCAGTGAATTTGGTACAAGTCAATTCGATCACGCTTTAGGCGCTGCAAGCTTGCTTCACAATAGGAACGTACTGCCTCCTCGGTATAGTTGGCAGGATCATTAATATCACCTTTGCGACAAAACTTGGTAGCGATATAGATTTCTGATTCTCGTCCTGCTGTAGCTTTTGCAAGTAGTTCTTCGCTATGTCCATTACCATAGACATCGGCTGTATCAAAGAAATTAACACCTTGCTCCATAGCGGTATGTAACGCTTGTAAAGAGACTTTATCGGACACTGTTCCCCAGTCTCCTCCAATTCCCCATGTGCCAAAGCTCACTTCACTTATACGTAAGTCTGTATTACCTAACTGTCTATATTTCAATGTCATTAACTCCTTTCAAAAATAGAGTGATGGATTTTGATGTTCATACTGCAATCAGTCATTATGATACCTATAAGAATAGGTATCAATTGAAGTATAAGACCATTCCAATGGAAATGGAATGGTCTTATGTTAGTCTTGTTCTACAATGTTTTTTAATGCTAATAATCGATTATCCCAATAGACTTCGAAAAATGAAAGCCAATCTTGTATCTGAACTAATGGCGCAGCTTCCAATTGATAACGTGTTTCCCGTCCAAGTTTTCGTTTACTAACAAGCCCTGCATCATTCAATACATAAAGATGCTTATTCACAGCGGTACGTGACAAAGGAAAGTGAGTAGTAATGGCTGTAATCGGCATTTCACCATTTGCAAGTAGCACAAGCATTTTTCTGCGTGTGGGGTCAGAGATTGCTTGAAATACATCTTGCTTTAGTACTGGAGCAGTCATTTATGGTTGCTCCACAATTGAAGGTAGCTTTTTATGCACAATGCCGTCCCAACCACCGTTCATAATACCGTGAATAATGGAATGTGGTTGACCAAATTCGGTAACCTTATTAGCATCCCAGCCAGAATGGATCAATGTAAATTCGGTCGTTGTATCAGATAATTGCTTCAATTGAAATTCTAAATGCCAATCTTTCCCCCAGTCAAAGCCAACGCGATAAGGTGGTTCAACATCGGTGACGATGCAAGGTGAATCGCCAAATTGAGCAGCATGAAGTATAAAATGTTTGCCAACAACAGCTACAAAAGTATTAGGCATCCACCAGCTTGCAATACCTTCTGATGTCGCTACAGTTTTCCATACCTTATCAATAGGTGCTTGTAGCACAATTGTTTTACGTATATTTTGTAAGGTTTCTTCTATGCTCATGATTAGCCTCCTCAAAGTAACACCTTAAGGTGTTGTATTATGATATCATGAATATGTTAAGGCTGCAAATGATCCGATATATGAAGTCGTTGATTGTTACAAATTGATTTCCAGTTTCATTGACATGCTGTGGAATAGTATGGACGCAATAGGATATTAATATCCATCAGATATCATTTGATGGCAATAACACTAAGTGCAGCCACCTGTTGACTTTAGATATATAGTGAAGTATGATATTTTTTGAGTTAGTAATTTAGTAAATTAGTAAATTACTAACTATAAGAATTCGAATCCCAGGAGGATTAACTATGAAAATTCCAACAACGTTGAAACATAAACCAGTAATTGTCTGTGAAAACTATGAGAATGTAGATGGTAAGTATGCTTACAATAGTGATGCAAAGGGTATCTCGTTAGGATTGGCACAGTGGAATGATAGAGGGAAACTCGATATCTCTGCTAAAGTGTGGAGACATACGGGAGGTAAATGGTCAAGACAATCAGAAGAGCTACCTTTACATCGCGTAATCGATCTTGCGATTATGGTATGCCAAGCCAAATTGCACTTTCAAGAAGCATATCGCCATGAGAAGCTATATGATCCTGAAAATCCTGTCATCGAAAGAGTTGGATTACAAGGTGATGCGATGACAATTGGCGTCTGTGATAATAATGAAAGAATAGATGAAGATATTAAGCTATTCAACCAAGCATTAAGTGAAGATGGCGAATTGATCGGAGAAAGATTGAGCACATTATCACGTATGCTGAAAGAAATGGGATACTAATATAAGATGACCAAGACGATTGTAGATAAACTGAATTTGCATAAGTATAAGCAGTCTGTTGTGTTGGATATGCCCCAAGGTCAGCATTTACTAGTAGGTCTGGAACAGTACGATACATCGTTCATTAAAGATAGTTACGATCTTATCTTTGCTTTTGTTCTGGAGCTGACAGAGTTGCAGTTACTTGTTCAGCAAGTGTTGCGTGAAGGTAAACTTATTAAAGGTGGGTACCTGTTTATTGCATATCCGAAAAAGGGGAATAAGGTTTATGATACCTTTATTCATCGAGATCATTTGCTTGATGGATTAGGCGCAGATGAGGACGGTTATATTGGTGACAGTTCGCTTAAATTCTCTCGTATGGTCAGATTGAACGATGTATTTACGGTGATAGGATTGAAAGAAGAAGCGAAAGGTAAAGCAACAGACTCTTCGAAGTCGAGTCAATTGGTTGCCGACTATATTGATTTCATTCCACACATCGAAATTGATCTACAGGATGTTCCCCAGTTAGTAGCCATCTATAAGCAATTAACGCCCGGATATCGCAGGGATTGGGCAAGATATGTCTATAGTGCGAAGCAAGATTCTACGAGGTTGAAACGTATAGATGAGATGAAGATGATTCTTACCGCGGGATACAAATCGCGAGAATTGTACAGGAAGGATCAATCTTAGGGCGTTATAATAAAGGGAACTATGCGATATAAGCATAGTTCCCTTTATTAATTTCATTGAATTCATTACTAGCAACTAACGATTATATTCGCACATCTAATGTATTAGTGGATAGTTTATCATTAGTAGAAGATGGTGAAGTTGAGTTACTATTTACTTCTTGAGCAGCCTTAGCACGCTCTGCTTCAGCCTTAGCAGCATTTGCTTGCTTCTGTTGAATTTGCAGCTGAATCATCTGGATTTGTAATTGGATTAGTTGAATCTTAGATTGTTTTGTTTTTTCATCGTCATCACTTTTTTGAACCTCTTGTAATTGCTTCATAAGCCTAACAAGTTGTTTTTCAAGACTTGAGGTACTGTTGTCAGCTGATGATGCTGAATAAGAACTGTTTCCTGAAATTGATGAAATCCCCATCCTGGTCACTTCCTTGAGTAGTAGTGTATAGATATTAGGTTCGTATGTTATGTAAGATAGAACGTTTTTTGAACATGGATTATATGTACTATTATAAAGCTAACTAAAAATATAAGCACTAAAATTTAGCTGAAAGTATTTACGTAACAAAACAGTTAGCCATCCCTCACGACACAAGCCCATATCGAATAAGATAGAAAAAAAGTCAGAGGATGATTGATGATGTCAGAGATGTTTCCGTTATGTATACAAACTAATATTGTAACTAATGGTCCTGAAAAGATCGTCTACTATCCAGAAGTGGTTGGAGTAGCTAATAAAGAGTGGCAACAAGAAGTGAATAACAGATTAGCAGAGCAGACCCAACAACTTATTCATATGCTAATTGGTGACGATCCCGGGACATTAAGCATTATGATGGGGTCTTATGAAGTGAAAAATAATCAGCGTAACATATTAAGTATCACGCAATCTAATTCGGCGTATCATGCTCATGCTGCACATGGTATGAGATATTTGAAGTCGATGACTTTCGATATGGGAAATGAGAGACAATATTTACTGTCCGAACTATTTATTCCTGGTAGTGATTATGTCAGCCGTCTATCTAAGCTAGTCGCTGAGCAAATTAAGCAACGTGGCATTGAGACCTTTGAGCCATTTACTACGATTGATCCTGAACAATCTTTTTATATTGCTGATAAAACATTAGTGCTCTACTATCAATTGTATGATATTACGCCTTATGTATTTGGCTTTCCTATATTACCAATATCCGTCTACGATATCGCAGATATCGTCGTTGATGATGGTCCACTAGGCGTTATGGCGGTTAATGATTGAGTAGTGTATAGTGTCAACATATCGATATAGCTCAGTACATTTAATTTCAAACAATGAATAATATAGAAAAAAAGCGACTATATAATAGTACATAGTCGCTTTTAAGTCATGAGTGTAACATGAATTAATTATGAGTGTTAGTGAATATATTGATCACTAACAAGTACATCTTGTAAAATCTCACTAGGAATTTCAAATGTTGGATTTCCCATATATCCTGGTGCTACCTCATATTTATCAAAAGCAACAACTAACTTACCTTCTTCCGTAATATAGAAGCCTTGTTCGGGATTGATTGTTATGAATTCGCCAAACAACTCTTCATCAGGAATCCCAGCGCCAGCAACCCAATAATATTTATCATTATTGGTATCTTTCATTTGTTGTCTCATCTGTTCTTTCACATTATCTGTAATGATCTGTACGTATTGATCATTTTTGAACAAACTAGGAAGGGTTAATAATAGTTCTTTCTGCTTGTCAATCGTATCATATTGGATAACGGTTGAAGATGAACCGACCGTTTCTACAGTATATCGACTGATCGTCAATAATTGATCGGTATCTGTAATGATCTCATATCCGCTATCTACACCAAGGTGACCTCCACCTTCAATAGCCTCCATATCCTTCATGTCCTTCATAAATTGATCGTACAGAGCTTCCGCTTCTTGTTTGTATTTCTCATTCAATGTAGCGGTAATTTGATCAGAGCCACTATTTTCAATTTCCGGAACAGTAATATTAGCAGAATATTTATCTTTATCAACTGTATAAGTTTTCCAAGTTAAGACACTCACAACATTACCGAGCACTGGAATATCCGATAAAGATTTGGCCATAACCGGACTTACATTGAGACAAGCAGTGAATAATGCTGCGGCAGCTACTGAGCCTAATCCCCATTTACGTCCATAGTGTTTTTTTCGCCTATGCTTAGAAATACTTGAACGGACGATATCATCTAACTGTTCAGGGATTTTTACGGAAGTGTATTCTTTTTCTAATTGCTCTAATCGCTTATCCATTACAACTCGCTCCTTCTTCGTCATGCAATTCAATTTTAAGAATTTTTAATGCTTTATATAACCTAGCTTTGACTGTATTTATGTTGTTATTAAGTACATGGGCTATATCTTCAATTTTCATATCTTCAAAAAAACGTAATATGATGACCTCACGATATATGGTTGGTAGTTGATGAAGCGCCACCTGCAAATCTAAATCAGTGTAAGTATCCATTTGCGCTGTCATCATCGTTTCCAATACTTGATCTTCAACAACTGAAGTTCGCTTATGTTTGCGCAAGAAATCAATAGAAGTCCGAACAACGATTTGATAGAACCAACTTTTCATTTGAGGTTCGCCATGAAGGCTATCAAGATGTTCTAAAGCTTTACGAATACTATCTTGGACAATATCTAGTGCATCTTGTTCATTATGTGTATAGCTATACGCAAGAAGATAAAATCGATTTTTATTATCCATAATGTAATCAATTAATCTTCTCTCCAAATTTGGCTTCATTGTAGGATCCTTCTTTCAAGTAATAAATACGTATATACTATAGACGACTTAAGCAAGAGAAAAAGTTGAAGAGTCTCAAAAAAAGTTAAACAACCTCTATAAGTGTTTACCATTTGTAATAGCAACTACTCATACAATTTAGAAAAATAATGTAAAATTAATAGCTTGAGATCATAATAATTAGCTTGAAATTTAAGTAGTGTAGTTTAAAATGAAGGGAATACGTTAATTTGAGGGAGACAATGTTATGGTGGATGTTGTTGTACGTAATAATGTGAAGATGATAGGAGAAGGGGAACAAGTAATTATACTTGCTCATGGATTTGGTTGTGATCAAAGTATGTGGCAATATATTACCCCTAGTCTTACAAAGAAATATAAACTTGTTCTATTTGATTATGTGGGTTCTGGTCAGTCGGATTTGAATGCGTACACAACAGATCGCTATAGCTCTCTGAACGGATATATGTTGGATCTACTAGAGATTATGGAAGATGCTCAATTAAGAGATGTTATTTTTATTGGTCATTCCATTAGTTCTATGATTGGCATGCTTGCTGCCATTGAACGTCCAGAATGGTTTAAGAAAATGATCATGATAGGTCCATCACCCTGTTATTTGAATGATGAGAATGGATATCATGGTGGATTTGAACGCAGTGATATTATGGAACTGCTTGAGATGATGGAAATGAATTTCTCGGGATGGGCAAGCTTTATGGCTCCCATGGCTATGAATAATTTAGATCAGCCACAATTTTCGCAACAATTAGAGCAAAGCTTTGCGAGTAGCAATCCTGTTATAGCCAGACAATTTGCCGAAGTAACATTCTTTTCAGACTATCGGACAGAACTCGCGAAATGTTCAACGCCTACTTTAATTATGCAATGTGCAGAGGATAGTGTAGTTCCGATGGAAGTAGGTCATTATCTACATCAAAATCTAGCCAATAGTCAGTTATGTTTAATGGAAGCAAAGGGACATTATCCTCATATAAGTCATCCTACAGAAACGCTTGCTGCCATTACACAATATCTTGAAGTACTCTAGTTTGTATTGACGTAATGAAAGGGATACAGAAATGGATGAACGGTTACTACATGCACCTTGCGGATATCTTTCCATAACACATGAGGGCAAGATAATATCTGTGAATAATACTTTTCTCATGCAAATGGGATATAGCAAGCAAAGCTTGCTTAATAAGCATATTGAGGAATTAATGTCCACTGCGAATAAGCTTATTTTTCATTCGTATTTCTATCCGTTTATTAATTTGCACGGACATGTCAATGAATTAATTATTAGTATGAAAAATAGCGAGGGTATAGCTATCGCATGTTTAATTAATGGTAAGAGGCTTCTTATCGATGATGTAGAAGTTTTTGATCTTATTATTGTACAAATGGGTCAACGGATGAATTATGAACAAGAGCTACGTACTGCCAAAATTCAAATTGAAGAGGCGTATTGGCAAAAAGATCGAGCTCTAGAAGAACTGACGAAATTGAACAATGAGATCGAACAGAAGCAAGAAGAACTTATAATGATTAATGAATCTTTAATAGAGCTATCTGTAACGGATAAATTAACAGGATTGAAAAATAGACGATACTTCCAAGAAAAATTAGAAGATCAAATGTTCAATTTTGCTCGTAAAGAAAAGCCATTCTCTTTATGTATGATTGATATCGATCACTTTAAACTTGTGAATGACACCTATGGTCATCAAGTAGGTGATGAAGTACTTGAACAACTTGCCTTTATCTTGCGGAAATTTGCAAGAACAGAGGATGTGCCTGCGAGGTATGGTGGTGAAGAGTTCGTGCTACTGTTGCCGAAGACTGATATTACTGAGTCCAAAGTTATGGCGGAACAATTACGTAAACAAATTGAGGATGCTTCATGGGTAACAGGTCGTCTTACCGTGAGCATTGGTATTTCAACCTTCTATGAAGATGAAACTTCGGCGGGGTTAATGAAGAAAGCGGATCAAGCCTTATATATGTCTAAAGAGAGCGGGCGAAATCGAGTAACTCATATCGCGGACGGTTCATATACCGCGTAATAATAAAACTTAAAAGCAATGAAATACAAAAAAACAGCTCAATCCTAAAATAAGGGTTGAGCTGTTTTTTGTATTCTTTTAATTGTATTTAGTGGAAAATATAGCCCTTAATCTATTTTATCCAATCAAAGAACTATTTTAGCCAAACGATGTTGCATCAAAAACAATGTAAGCGCTGTTACAATGTTGTAAACGGATACACCACATCGGTGTTCCTAGTCTACAGAGGCAGGAGAGATATTGATATGCATGAAAAGGGAATAAAAAGACTAGGTAGCCAGTTGTTCTTTATGAGTCCCGCATTGCTCATTTTTGCAGGAATTATTATTATTCCAATCTTAATGAGTATGTACTATAGCTTGTTTCAGTGGGATGGAGTTTCAGCAAAAATTTTCATAGAACTGGATAACTACACACGTTTGCTTAATGACCCCATTCTTTGGATTTCATTGAAAAACTCAGTATATCTTACACTTGGAGCGTTAGTTGTCCAATTACCGCTTGGTTTATTCTTTGCCATTATTTTGAGTTACAAATTAAAAGGATCAAACTTCCTGAAGTCCATCTACTTTACACCAGTTATGCTTTCTACAGCAGTACTAGGTATATTATGGGGACAAATTTATGATCCGAACTTTGGTTTACTGAATAACTTGCTCATTAATCTTGGATTATCAGAATGGACACACACTTGGTTAGGTGAGGAAGCAACTGCACTTGGTTCGGTTATTGCAGTAGTAGCTTGGCAATTTATCGGATTCTATATCATTGTATATTACGGTGCATTGCAAGGAATATCCGAAGAAGTTATGGAAGCGGCAAGAGTTGAAGGTGCTAGTGAATGGAGAATTATTTTCAACATTCAAATTCCACTTATTTGGCCTACGATTACGTTCACGGTACTAAACTGTGTCATTAATTCATTGAAATACTTCGATCTAATCTATATTATGACTGGCGGTGGTCCTAATAATTCTAGTGAAGTGCTTGCGAGTTATATGATGAAAAATGGTTTCCGTTTAATGGACTTTGGTTATGGAAGTACTATTTCTACCTTCTTACTCCTATTCGGTTTAGTATTGGCTTACCTTATTTCTAAGGGATTAGGACAAGGAACGAAGAAATTTCAATAGGGAGATGAACACATGAATTCAGTTGTTAAAGCTCAGACTAGTCACCCCAATGCAGCAAAAATTAAAAAAAGTAAGCTTTCAAAAGGTGTGGGCAAAGCTGTATTATATATGATCTTGCTTGTTCATTTGGTTTTTACAGCTTATCCCTTTGTTTGGATGATCATATCATCGTTCAAATCCAATAAAGAATATTTTGAAAATCCATGGGGATTTCCAGCTGTATGGCAGTTTAGTAATTACTTAGATGCTTGGAATCAAGGAATTAGCAAATATTTATTCAACAGTATTTATATTACGTTCTTTTCTGTTGTGGGCTTACTATTAGTTGCTACTCTCATTGGTTTCTACTTATCGATACGTCCTTTCAAAGGATCGAAAGTATTGCTAGGTGCCTTTTTCTTAGGGATGTTAATTCCTGTTCATAGTACATTAATTCCGTTATTTACGCTTGCCAATAAGGTTGGCGCATACGATACTTTTTGGTCATTATTTTTCCCATATATAGCGTTCAATCTACCTGTAGCGATCTTTCTAATTCATGGATTTTTCCGAGGGATACCGAAGGAATTGGAGGAGGCAGCAATCGTAGACGGTTGCAATATATACCAAACCTTCTTTAGAGTATATTTCCCGTTAGCTAAGCCTATTCTGGCTACAGTAACGATACTGTCCTTCTTCAATATTATGAATGATTTTGTATTCCCATTAATAATGGTATCACAGGATTCATTGAAGACGTTGCCACTTGGTTTAATGAGTTTCAAAGGTAACTTTAGTGCGGATTATTCTTTAATTAGTGCAGCACTTGTAATTACAACAGCGCCTATTATCATTTTATATATGTTCTTACAAAAATATATTCAAAACGGGGTCGTTGCCGGCTCAGTTAAAGGATAGAGAAAAAATGACTGATGTATTATTGTATGATGAAAAAAATGAAAATAGGAAATCTAACACAAAAGGGGATTTATACAATGAAGAAAAGTTTAATCTTAGTTATCGTTATGATCATGCTAGTCGTTGCAGGATGTTCGAATAACAATGCGGGAAACAGTGGCAAGTCTGATAATGTAACAAACTTAACGATGTGGAGTATGGAATCAAGAAATAAAAGTACGATTGAAGCATCTATTGAAGAGTTTAACAAAGCTAACCCAGATATTCAGATCAAAGCAGAGTTCTTTGAAGATGAAGCATTAAAAACAAAAATGAAAGTTGCTATTGCAGGTAACCAATTACCAGATCTTATTACGTACTGGAGTGGTGAAACATTTGATACTCTAGTAGCTAACAATATGCTTGGTGATATTACACAGCAATTAAATGCTGATGCAGCATTTAAAGATGACGTACTAAATGGTGGACTTGAAACATTTGCTTACAATGAAAAAAATTATGGTATTCCAGTACTATTCAGTGGTGTATCCCTTTGGTACAATAAACAAATATTCGCAGACAATAACTTAACACCTCCAGCAACGTTTGACGAGCTGTTAACAGTTGTAGATTCATTGAATGAAAACGATATCATTCCAATTGCTGTATCTGGTAAAGATCGCTGGCCGGTATTGCACTGGTATTCTTATCTTGCAGAACGTATTGGTGGAACAGAGCCATTTGAGTTAGCGAAGAGTGGTGAAAGTGATTTCACTCAAGATAGCTTTGTACAAGCTGGAGAACTATTGAAAGAACTTGCAATTGATCACAAAGGTTTCGTTAATGGATTTTTAGGTCTAGATTATGCAGCTGCAGAAACATTATTTACAACTGGTCGCGCAGCTATGTACTTGCAAGGTGAATGGGCAATGGATGCGTTCCTTGATGATGAAATTTCTAAAGATATCGGTTTCGTAGCATTCCCAACAGTTGAAGGTGGTAAAGGTAGTACTAATGTGTACCACGGTGGTTTCGGTGTAGGTATGGCCGTTTCAGCTAAAGCAAATCAAGATGCTGCATACAAAGCTATTCGATTCTTAACGGATTCTGCTCAGCGTAAAGAAATTAATGAAGGTGCAAATATTAGTCCAATGAAAACAGCAGGACTAGAAGAAGCAAATATGCATCCACTATCCTTTGAATATGATACTGCTATTAGTGAAAAACTTGAAGGATTCTTCAGTTACTATGACCAATCATTAGATGCGAAACGTGCGGATCAATTCCTAAACGTTGTCGGTGCTATTGTAAGTCAAGCGGATTCCAATGTTGCTGAAGAACTTGCAAAAGTTAAAAAATAATGAGAGCTAATCGGGAGGACTAGAAGATGTCATTCATACAAAATCCAATACTTCGGGGTTTCAACCCCGATCCTTCCATCATTCGCGTAGAAGACGATTATTATATCGCTACATCGACGTTTGAATGGTTCCCAGGTGTACAGATTCATCATTCAAAGGATTTGAAAAATTGGAGTTTGCTAACGCATCCGCTGCAGCGACTAAGTCAGTTGAACATGATCGGAAATCCTGATTCAGGTGGGGTATGGGCACCTTGCTTGAGCTATAGTAATGGTACGTACTATTTGATTTATACTGATGTGAAGAGTCATATGGGTCAATTCAAAGATACGCATAATTACCTAGTAACGGCGCAAAATATTTGCGGCCCTTGGTCAGAACCTATTTATCTGAATAGTAGTGGCTTCGACCCTTCCATGTTCCATGATCAAGACGGAACAAAATGGATTATTAACTTGAAATGGGATCATCGAAAAGGAAAAAATCCTTTTGGTGGTATCATTATTCAGCAGTATGATGAAGATCAGCAGAAGCTGATTGGTGATATTCATTGTATCTACGATGGCACATCGCTAGGCTTAACAGAAGGTCCACATATTTATCAACATGATGATTATTACTATTTGCTAGTTGCAGAAGGTGGTACACGCTTTGGTCACGCGGAGACAGTCGCTCGTTCTCGTACATTACTTGGTCAATATGAGACTGATCCAAGTGGGCCAATCGTTACATCACGCGATAAACCGCATCTTCCTCTGCAAAAAGCAGGTCATGCAAGTTTAGTAGAAACACAGCAGGGTCAGTGGTATATGGTTCATCTTTGTGGTAGACCGACAACTCATTCTAAAAGCTGTATTCTAGGTAGAGAGACTGCTATTGGGCAGATAGAATGGAATGAGGCAGGATGGCCACAACTAAGTCATGGTCATAATGGTCCCGAGCTGTTAGTACCTGCGCCACAACTAGCGGAAACTGAAGATGTGCCAGCACGAACAGAGTGGATGGAGCATTTTGATGAAGACAAGCTATCTATTGATTTCAGCACATTAAGAGAACCAATAAACGAACAATGGGCTTCACTTAAAGCTCGCCCTGGCTATTTACGACTTGTTGGTAGAGAATCTCTGTATTCACTACATCGTCAAAGTCTTATTGCACGTAGACAGCAGGCTTTCGAGATTGAGGCTGAAACGATGCTCGAATTCACACCTAACTCTTATCAGCAGCTTGCCGGACTAATCTATTATTACAATACAAAAAATTATTATTATTTGCATGTTAGTTGGGATGAATCTAAAGGCAAATGCGTTAGCATTATGCAAAGTGATCGTGGTATCTATGATGAGCCGATTGATGAGCCAATCTCGATTGAAGGTAGCGACAAATGTTATTTGAAAGCGGTCATTGATAGTGAACAACTTCAATTCTACTACGCTACGATTGAAGGAGAATGGACAGCGATTGGTCCAGTGCTAGATGCTTCGAAGATTTCAGATGAAAATGCAGAGCTTGTCAAAGACGGATATGCGCTAGATCAAGGTTTTACAGGTGCATTCATTGGTATATGCGCTCAAGATCTAGGTGGAAGCGGGAATTACGCAGATTTTGACTATTTTGTCTATCGAGAGAAGGAATAATAATGACTACTAAATTAATGACTGCTGCGGTATTGAATAAACCGCTAGATATGGAAATGAAACAGGTTCCCATTCCTGTTCCTAAAGCTGATGAAGCGTTAATTAAAGTATATTGTATCGGTGTATGTGGCTCAGATGTGCATTATTATGAACATGGTCGTATTGGTCGTTATGTTGTAGAACAACCGATTATACTGGGACATGAGTTGGCTGGAGAAGTTGTTGAGATTGGTTCTGCTGTGCAAAATGTTGCGGTAGGCGATCGTGTAGCGGTTGAACCAGGTGTTACTTGTGGACGTTGTGAATATTGCAAATCTGGTAGATACAATCTTTGCCCAGATGTTGTGTTCATGGCTACGCCACCAGTTGATGGAGCATGGGCTGAGTATGTTACGATTCGTAGTGATTTCTTGTTTAAGCTTCCAGAAGGAATTAGCTATGAACAAGGTGCTTTACTTGAGCCGCTATCTGTAGGTATTCATGCGATGAACCGTGCAAAAGTAACACCAGCTGATCGTATACTTGTTACTGGATTAGGACCTATCGGTTTGCTTGCTATTCAAGCCGCTAAAATGTATGGTGTAAGTGAGATTTACGCTACAGATATTGTTCCATTCAGACAAGAACTTGCGAAAGAAATGGGTGTCACCGCTGTTATTAACCCTATGGAGGTTAATGTTAAGGACGCAATTGAAGAGCTTACAGGAGGACGCGGCGTAACTGTAGTTATAGAATCTTCTGGTAATGGTCGTGCAATTGGAGATGCTATTAAAGCAGTGAAACGTGGTGGTCGTATCGTTCTAGTTGGAATGCCTGCAGCAGATGAAATCCCTGTTGAAATTAATACAATTATCGACTCAGAACTTAATGTGTATGGATTATTCCGTTACGCTAATACTTACCCAGGAGCAATTGCTGCACTTACAAGCGGAAGCGTAGATATTGAGAAAGTTATTACGCATAAATACAGTCTTGATGAAACAAAGGCCGCAGTAGAAATGGCAAGAACGCAAAAGGATACAAGTATTAAAGTAATGATCTATCCAGAACAATAAATTAATTAGAGTCTGCTCCTGCTTCAGGAGTAGACTCTATCTATATGTACAGGGAAGGAGGATACGCATTGAAGCGAATTTTTCAGAAGCTAGGGCTCGAGTATACGCAAGGTCAAATTTTCATTGGATTTATTATATCAACAGCCATTTTATTAACGCTAACAGTTAGTTTGATTTATATCGTAATAGCTAAGGAACAAAAGGAAAGTACGATGCTCTATATTGAAGAAATAGCGGAGCAAGCAAGTGGAAGAGTAGAATCATTGTTGAATGAAGTTAATGTATTAACATTACAATTGGCGGTCGATGATCGCACACAAGCTATATTGACTGATGAAATTGAAGGTCAGACTACAACCTATGAAAATAGAATGATACTGAGAAAGCTGTTACTTGATAAAACCGCTTATTCAGATACGATACATGATATTGAAATATATAGTCAGAACAAAAGTATTTATCCTATTGTAAACACTACAATTAATGAACGAATTCCGAAGCACTATATCAAGCAGGCAAATTTATCAGAAAATGCTGGAGCAATGATATGGGTAGGCGTAGACCAATGGGATAGCCAATATTTACTTGCGATTCGGCAAGTTAGACTAGAGAAACAAGATTATAGTATTGGTGGTTATCTCGTTGTTCGCTTGAAGCCTTCACTAATTAATTTAGCAATGACAGAGCGTGCCCAAGACCAAGGGGCAATTATGCGCCTTATAGATAGTGGAAATCAATCAACTACTAGTCAACAAGCTCTTGAGCCGCAAGAGTTACTTTCTATAGGGAAGTTAGAAGGGGAGCTTAATCAGTATCTTGTGTTTGAACGGAAAATCAAAGGGACAAGCTGGGCATTACAGATGATGGTGCCAAGAGCTACCGTGTACTCTGATCTTTACTTCCTAAGAGATATACTTATCATTCTAGGTATATTAAGCGTTGTCGTATTTGCAATAATATCGTATTTTCTTGCTAATCTTATCTCTTCTCCAATTAAGGGGTTAACAAGAATTATTCAAGGAAGTAAGCATGGTACACCGAAAGAAAACCGTGCACAATATTTTAATAAAGAAGTGAATCAGCTTAATTTCACTTATAATCAGATGGTTAGACAAATTGATCATTTAATAACATCAGTATATGAGAAAGAACTTGTAAAAAGTCAAAGTGAATTGAAAGCACTACATTCACAGCTTAATCCTCACTTTCTATTCAATACTTTAGATTCAATCTACTGGGATCATATTCGAAAGGGAGAGAAAGAGCTTGCGCAATCCATCATTCAATTAGCTGACTTATTCCGATATTCCATTCATTCCAAGCGTGATGATGGTTTAGTTACGATTAAGGAAGAGTTAGACCAAGTGAAGCGATATACCGATCTTATGAAGATGAGATGGCAAGATCGGCTAGAACTATCTATAACTTGCGAAGATGAACTGTATAGTTGTATTTTACCGAAATTAATTATACAACCACTCGTTGAGAATGCGATCGTTCATGGCATTGAGCCATTAGCTAATGGAGGTAGAGTCACATTATCGGTAGAAAGAAAGCACGATAACATTGAAATCGTTGTCTCAGATAATGGAATAGGTATCTCAATTCAAGATCTGAATCATATTCAAAAACAGTTAGTCATTGAGCGGAATTTTGTTACTGAAAATCAAGGAATTGGCTTATTCAATATCAATCGAGTCATAAAGCTACATTATGGTGAACAATATGGATTAACATTGCAGAGCGAACAAAATAAAGGCACGACAGTCAGATTGACGCTACCTTTATCGACAGCATTTGAGAGGTGATTAGCAATGAGTTTTCGGGTACTAGTAACTGATGATGAGCATAATTCCCGAATGGGAGTTGCAATTACGTTAGAGCAATGGGGTAAAGATAAACTAATTATTGATACAGCGGAGAATGGTCAACAAGCATTTGAACTTATCCAAAGCAATAGCTACGATATTTTAATTACTGATATAAGAATGCCTGTAATGTCAGGATTGGAGTTATTATCAGCTATTCGCGAGCAAAATAATTCACTGAAAACCATTCTATTAACGGGCTTTGCTGAATTTAAATATGCTCAGAAAGGTTTGCAATTAGGTGCAGCAGATTATTTGTTGAAGCCTATTCAGCAAGAGCAGTTAATCGAGGCTGTACAGCGGTTATTAGTTGAGCTGGAAGAAGAAACTCAAGGCACAAAATCAACCATTCAAAATCCGTATATAGAATCATCATTGAATTATATAATAAGTAATCTTCATATGCCGATTACAATAAAAGAAGTTGCTGCACATATTCATTTAAATCCGAGTTATTTCAGTGTACTATTCAAAGAGAACACGGGTAAAAGCTTCTCAGATTATATAACAGATTGCAGAATGATTGCCGCCAAAAAGTCGTTATTGGAATCACATGATAGTTTAGATGAGATTACAGCAAGCATTGGATTACAAACAACTAGTTATTTCATTAAAATGTTCAAAAAGCTAGAAGGTATGACGCCCAAGCAATATCGTGAAACAAATCGTTAGTATGTATAGAGGTGCTCGACAAGTAGACCTTAATAACGAGAGCTACAGGGTAGTTCATCGGCATAGTAGTATCTAAATGGATCTTACATTGTTATGTATGTAAGGTCTTTTTAGTATGTTTATTGTTTGAAAAAGATGAATATCAATTCCAGTTGTCATTGTAATTGGTATTTATAAAAAAAGTAGGTAGGTTACGAATAGTATAAAATATTGAAACAAAAAGTGTATTGTCTCTAGTTGTATAAAGGAATATTATAATCCATATCAACTGAGAATGAAAATCAGTTACAATGAAGTTATAGGAGTGAGTTAAAGATGATAGGGAAGTCAACTAAAGGAATGAAGGCAGCGATTGTGTTGTTGTTATTAATTGTTATGACTGCATGTGGCTCAGTTGCAAACAATAAAGCCAATACAGAACAGTCAACGGGGCAGAATTCAAGTTCATCTCAGCAAGAGGCGGACAAAAATAATGATGCAGATACTACGGAAGTGGCAACAAGAGTAGTAACGGGTGAATTTGGCGAAGTTACGATTCCAGTTAACCCTAAGCGTGTTGCAGGTATTTATGTAGAGGACTATTTGAAGGCACTCGAAGTTGAACCAGTTGTACAATGGTATAATCCAACATGGGGTACACAGGAATATCTTAAGCTAGACGCGCCATTATTCGATGTAACAGGTAGCTTGGAAGCGTTAATGGCAGAGGATCCTGATCTTATTATATTAGATGGTGGTGGCGATAAAGAAAAGTATGATCAGTATTCCAAAATCGCACCAACGTTCCGTATACCTGAGGAAGCATTATCAAGTTCAGAAGATATGTTAAAAGCGGTAGCAGACGTTCTTGGTATTCCTGAAAAGGCAGAAAGTGTGTTGGCCCAGTATAATGAAAATGTAGAAGCAGCTAAAGTGAAATTTGAACAATCCATTGGGAAAGAAACTGTTGCTGTTATTCGAGTGAATACTGGTGACAAAACGATTGCTCTATTTGGAATTAAAAATCGATTTGTTGGTGAATTATATAGTAAATTCGGTCTTGAACCACATCAGCTTGTAAAGGATATGGAAAATTTCCAAGAAATACTGTCAGAAGAGGCGTTTGCCACACTTGATGCGGATCATATTATCGTATTAGTATCTAACGGCGATTGGAATTCCCCTGAAAATGCAGATTCTATCGAGCTACTGGATAGTCCACTATGGAAAGCAGTACCGGCCTTTGCTAATGATCATGTCTATAAAGTAGAAAGATCACATTGGCAATCTGGTGCTATTTATTCAAACTTCTTAAAGCTTGATGATTTATTGAACTATTTGGTGAAGGAATAACAGGTCCTTAATTTCATGATATATGCGTACTTATATTTACCGCCATTTCTCAATTGAGAGAACTGGCGGTTCTTGCTGTTTACAGAAGCAAACTTTTACATTAAACTATGCTTAAGAGATATTGATAATCATTATCATTTAATATCAGGAGGGAAATATGGAAGATCAGCAACCAGATGTGTACAAAGCATCCAACATAGCCTACCAGTGGCAAGATATTGAATTTGTGACAGTACCAGCATCACGTTCTCCTATAATAGTATCTTCAACCTATACGTTGCTACTTATTACTAGTGGGAGTGGCATCTTTCTGAAAAATAAAATGCGCGAAAGAGTAATAAGTGGAGACTGTGTTATTCTACCTCCTGGCGAAGCCATTGTTATTAAAGTAGGAAACGAAGCTCTTACGTATTATCGAATCATCTTTGAAGTATTCGGACGTCTCAGCTCAGAATCCATTGTAACTGGTCAGCCATTACTTGATAAATTGTTAGATCAAGCAATTATTAGTTGTGAATCATTTTCTTCCTGCTTGTTATTAGCAGAGGAGTTATATAAGCAACATATGCTCATAGATGAACTAGAACAGATGGAGAATCAGCTAAGATTCCAAAAGCTATTATTATATATTTTGAAGCAATTTCGTAGTACTAATCGCGATACTCACCTACGCAAAGATATCCAAGATTCTATTGAATACATTAATAACAATTATCATAAATCCATTAGTATTGAAGAACTTGCAATGATGACTTCTACTAATCGTTCAAGCTACACTCAGCTTTTTAAGGAAATTACAGGTCAGCTTCCAATAGATTATTTGAATACACTACGAATTGATAAAGCTCAGCAATTATTACTCATGACAGAAGATAATTTGCAACAGATCGCTCAAACGATCGGATATAGTACGGAATACTACTTTAATAGAAAATTCAAAAACAAGGTAGGCTTAACTCCAGGAAAATATCGAAGCGGTTATAAAGCAAACTCCAACATATTTGCTCCTTTTCTCGAAGATTTTTTAATAGCGCTAGACGTTAAGCCGGTGTTGCAATGTTCACACAAACAGTGGGGACAGCAGGAATACTTGAATATGAGAGAGGTACCAACTTTTGATGTTACGGCGGAAAATTGGTCAATGCTATCTGAATATGACACAGAATTCGTTATATTGAGCGAAGGATATGAACGCTGGAGTTTGCAACAGTGCAGTAAAATTTCTCCTGTATATAAACTATTCAGCAGCGCGGAGAATTGGCGAGAAACACTTCAGACGATAGGAACTATAGTTGGACGTAAGGATAAGGTCGCCATCGTTATTGAAGAACATGAACAGTATATAGCACAAGCAAGAGCTCGGCTTTCACAAACATTAGGTAATGAAACAGTAGCGGTGCTACGTATTTCATCTAATAGTATTCATCTATATGGTGGTCCAACAAGGGGCTACACCGGACCTCTGCTCTATCAAAATCTCGGTCTTGCACAGCCAGCTATGGTTCAACGAATTTCTCCAGATGAAAGAAGAGTCAATCTATCTATGGATGCTCTAGCTAAGTTAGATGCAGATCATATATTTATTACTTTTGAGAAAGAGGACGAGGATGGAGTAGGTCGTGAGCTATTGCAATCGTCCATCTGGCAAAACCTTCCCGCTGTGAAAGGTAATCGGGTATATGAGGTAGATTTCTATGCTTGGATGAACTACGGAGTGTTGTCTCATAATCGGAAAATTGAGGACATCTTGCGAGTGTTAGCATAGTTAGTCGACAGCGAATATGAAGCAAAGCAAGATTTCTAAACCTGAATTTATGAGAGAAAGGAGTTAGTGATCTCAATGAATTGGGCTAGTCATCTTCTACTATGGAACAATGCCTATATAAAAATAATAGATGTACGTCATATTAAGTTGGAAATGGGAGAGCAGCTAATTAACTATCGATTTCCGACAAGTACTTTCTTATATTCAGTTCGTGGAAGTGCACAGATGAGAATGAATGAGCATGTTCAACTTGTGGAACGCTTCTATCTTCTTCACGGAGGAAAGGGACTGAGCTTAGATATTACTGCACAGGAAGCATTTGAATATTATATGGTGTTATATAAAGCGATATTGCCGCTTCCTGCACGTCGTGAATTAATAGAACTATGGGGAAATACTCGCTTATTTCATTCGCAGTATGCCTTTGAACCACTATATCCTCTACCATTATATAAAAGCTTCAATAGCATGTTTCAGCAATGGCAACAAAAGAAAGACTGGGAGAAGCTGCAAGTTAAGACGTTAATGTATCAATTTGTAGTTGAACTACTGCGTCAAATGGAGATTCAACGAATTGAGCCTGTTAAACCAGATTTGGCCGCCCAAGCAATTTACTATATTCAGGAGTACTATGCTGATTCCATTTCCCTAGAGACAATGGCTAGAGAACTGGAATGCAGCGTAGGGTATTTATCTAAAATATTTAAGCTACATATGAACACAAGTCCGATGCACTATCTTGGTGAGTTACGAATTTATCATGCCAAAAAACTATTGATAGAAACAGATGCTACGTTACAAGAAATAGCAGAAAGTGTAGGTTATTTGGATGGATATTCTTTAAGCCGGAGTTTTAAGCGGATGGAAGGTGTATCGCCTATTCAATATAAAAATAATTGGCTGCGAACGAACAAAGGTGAAGAATTGCCACCCTACAGAAGAAAATATGCTATTCTCCCCTCTAAATTGAGACGCTACAATAATATTGGTAATGAAAATGATTATCAATTAGAAGGGGGAGTGAATATTAAGATGTACAGAAATATGAAAGTAACAGCAATGACGGTGATGCTATGTCTCACTTTGCTATTGAGTGCTTGTTCTAACGTACAAAATAGTAACGGAAATTCGCAATCAGTTGCGAATAACGGAGTTGCATCATCTCAAAATAATAATGCAGCTGACACAGCAACAGAGCAAGCAGAAACAAGAATTGTATCGACGTTAAAAGGTGATGTAGAAATCCCTGCAAATCCACAACGTGTGGCATCTGATCAATATATGGGTCACTTGCTTAAGCTAGGTATTATGCCCATTGGCGTTAGAGAAGGTATGTTGAACGAGGGTTGGTTTGAAAAGGCAGGTATTTCTGAGGATATGATTTCAAAGATTGAAAATTTGGGCGCTTTTCCAATGAATCTAGAGAAATTAATTGAACTCGAACCGGACTTAATTATTGGCTCAATAGAAGATAATATTGAACAGTATGAAAAAGTCGGGACGACAGTATTCATTCCGTATTGGGAAGGTTTGTCCACAGCTGATCCTATTGAGAAGTTTAGAAGAATTAGTGAAATCTTCGGTAAACAGGATGTAGCCGAGCAATGGATCTCTGAATATGAAGCAAGCGTAGTGAAAGCTAGAGAACAAATTAAAGGGATCGTCAAAGATGATGAGACAGTATCGATTGTACAGATCGGGACCAAAGCATTGTATGTACTAGCAGCTGAGGGTGGAAACTACGGAGCTCCGACAATTTATAGTATGCTTCAATTACCTCCAACTGAGCAGGCTCTGCAAATGGCTGAAGGATTTGAATTGGTATCACAAGAAGTTTTACCAGAATATTTGGGTGATCATATCTTTGTATATATTAATTCCCAAGAAGATGCAGATGAAATTTTAAGTAGTGCAATGTGGAATAGTGTTGAGGCTGTTAAGAAAGGCAATGTTTATATGTACGGCGAATTTGGTGATGAATTTGTTATGGAAGATCCATATTCTCTTGAACAGCAGCTTGATACCATTACTACTCTATTAGTGGAAAGCAAGAAATAATAGGTAGTTCAAAAAGCGGACTTTGATAACGATGAATGACTTCGTAGTTTACTCGGCTTCGAATATGAAGCGAACATGGGAAGTCCGGTACGCGTGTACCAAACACGTACACTTGCGTTTCCTCCTCCCACAAGTAGCGCCTCATCTTCTCGATTCTGAAAGTCCGCTTTTTGAACTTTTATTGGAAGAGGTCGTTTAAAATTTCTAAAAATATAGAACATTGGTTGAAAACCGAAGGTACTCACAACCTCCGGTTTTCTTTAAAATCAAGACCTCCATTTATACCCTTCGTATAGGGCATCGATATTTTGTACAAGAGATAAATTTATTTCGTCCATTGCATAAACATTCATTGTGGTTTATAGTTCTTTTATATACATGATAATGAGAATCGTTATCATGTTAAATTTAATTTCAGCGTAAGATATTGCTAGCTCAAGGAGGAACAACATGCTTCGTCGTTTTTTTGAATACTATCGCCCTTATAAAAAGTTATTTATTCTTGATTTTGGCTGTGCGATATTAGCAGCTTTATTAGAATTAGCTTTTCCAATAGCAGTTAGTCGTGTAGTTGATGACTTACTTCCAAGCGGTAATTGGAATTGGATTTTATATGCTTGTATTGGACTACTAGTTATCTATCTTCTTAGCTCGGTCTTACATTTTGTTGTTACATACTGGGGACATATGCTAGGTATTAATATCGAAACGGATATGAGAAAGCAATTGTTCAATAGAGTTCAAAAGCTTTCATTCCGTTTCTTTGACAATAATAAGACAGGACATTTAGTCTCTCGTATGACCAATGATTTGATGGATATCGGTGAAATCGCTCACCATGGTCCAGAAGATTTGTTTGTTGCTATTATGACGCTAACTGGAGCATTTGCTATTATGCTCGGCATTAATTGGCAGCTAGCTGTAATTACCTTTGTAATCGTGCCGATAATGATCTACTTGTCACTTTACTTCAGCAAAAAAATGTCTAGAGCATTTTCACGTATGTTCTCAGATGTCGCAGATTACAATGCAAGAGTTGAAAATAATATAAGTGGTATTCGAGTTGTTCAAGCCTTTTCAAATGAAGATTATGAAATCGCGAAATTCGCAGATAATAACAATCGTTTCAGAATTTCTAAGTTAATTGCGTATCGTATTATGGCGTGGAACTCATCGTTTAGCTTTGTATTGATGAAATCTGTATCAATCTTTGTGTTAATCTTCGGCACATGGTTTGTTTTGAATAAGCAAATGAGCTACGGTGAATTTATTTCGTTTGTTATGTTATCGAATGTTTTCTTAGGACCAATTAAGCAAATAAACTCCGTTATTGAAACTTATCCGAAGGGGATTGCGGGCTTCCGTAGATTTATGGAACTGCTTGAAACTGTACCAGATGTAGAAGACAAACCTAATGCGGTTCATCTAGATGAGATTAAGGGAGACATTTCATTTTCTAATGTAAGCTTTACCTATGATGATAAGGAACCTGTACTGAAAAATATTAATCTTAAGGTCGCAGCAGGAGAGACCGTGGCTCTAGTCGGCCCATCTGGTGGTGGTAAAACTACACTTTGTTCTTTGCTTCCACGTTTTTATGATGTAACTGAGGGCTCTATTACGGTAGATGGACAGAATATTAGGGATCTTACTCTTCACTCGTTACGTTCTCATATCGGAATTGTACAGCAGGATGTATTCTTGTTTGATGGCTCTATTCGTGAAAATATTGCCTATGGTAAGCTACATGCCAACGAGGATGAAATTTGGGAAGCTGCTCGTCGTGCACAACTATTTGATACGATTGAGGCATTGCCGGATGGGTTGGATACTTTAATTGGTGAACGTGGAGTAAAACTGTCAGGTGGGCAGAAGCAGAGATTATCGATTGCGAGAATGTTCTTGAAAAACCCTCCAATTCTTATTCTGGATGAGGCAACTTCAGCTCTAGACACAGAAACAGAAACAGCAATCCAATCTGCGCTTGAAGAATTGTCAGAAGGACGAACAACGCTTGTTATTGCGCATCGTCTAGCAACAATCAAAAATGCTGACCGCATTATTGTAGTAGCAGAGCAAGGAATTGCCGAAGAAGGAAGACATGCAGAACTATTGCAATCGGAAGGGATTTATAGTCGATTACATCAGGCTCAATTCGGAGCGTAATCGAATTCCGTTAAGTACAATGATAGAACTATAAACGATAAATATACAGATAGGGAGAGTAAGATGGCAGCTATACAGGAATCTAACAATATGATAACTACATCACCTGTGAAACTTAGAACCCGACCAATTACAGCGACACTTATATTAATTGGAGGTTTAGCAGCATTGCTACTTAGTATGGCTGTGTCTGTTTCATTTGGTGCAGCAAAGATTCCTTTGTCGTTAGTATGGGAAGCAATATTTCAATTTAATCCGAACATAACAGAACATAATATCATTCAAGAATTGCGCCTACCACGTGTTATCGGAGGCGCAATGATTGGAGCAAGTTTTGCTGTAGCGGGAGCAATTATGCAGGGAATGACACGCAATCCAATGGCAGATTCAGGTTTGCTTGGTATTAATGCTGGTTCAGGTTTTGTTATTGCGCTCTGCTTTGCATTTTTCCCGGGACTTTCGTTCTCGATGCTTATTATATATTCTTTTATCGGAGCAGCAATGGGAGCAATTATCGTATTTGGTGTTGGGTCTCTTGCTGTAGGTGGACTTACTCCTATACGACTAGTTCTAGCTGGTGCAGCAGTAAGCGCATTGCTTATTGCACTAAGTCAGGGCATAGCTCTTTATTTTAGAATTGGGCTAGATCTAGCATATTTCTATGCAGGTGGAGTTGCAGGGACGAAGTGGTCTCAACTAAAAATAATGCTGCCGTGGGTTGTTGGCGCATTAATAACAGCGATGATACTATCCAGATCGATATCTCTACTTAGCCTTGGAGAAGATATTGCTGCTGGACTAGGGCAAAGAACGAAACTCGTTAAGTTTGTAGGAATAGTAGTCGTACTTATTCTAGCTGGTTCTGCGGTATCGGTAGTAGGATCAGTAGGTTTTATTGGTCTTATTATCCCTCATCTAACACGCTATCTAGTTGGTGTCGATTACAAATGGATTATCCCTTGCTCCGCAATTCTTGGTAGTCTGCTAGTTGTTCTAGCTGACCTATGCGCAAGAATGATTAATCCCCCATATGAGACACCAATTGGAGCACTTATCGCGATAATAGGTGTTCCCTTCTTCCTATATCTTGCTCGTAAAGAGAGGAGGGAGTTATAGATGGAACATTCGCCTATATTTGTTGCTTCTAGTCAGAGAAAGAAAAAATCCTTCATCATACTAGGTATTATGATTTTGCTAATTATTATAGCCTTTATTATTAGCATGAACAGTGGACATATGAAGTTAGGACCTATGACGGTATTAAAAACGCTATTTGGATACGGAACGAAGCAACAATCCACTATATTATTTGAATTCAGACTACCTCGTATTGTCATTTCAATGCTAGTAGGTGCAGGGCTTGCCGTATCAGGTTGTATACTTCAAGGTATTTCGCGTAACGCGCTTGCAGATCCAGGCATTCTAGGTATTAACGCAGGTGCAGGGCTAATGGTTATGCTATATATTTCATTTTTTACAACAGCAACGATTGGTTCAATTTTTCTAGTACCTGTACTTGCACTAATTGGAGCAGGTGCAACGGCTGCATTAATTTATACGCTAGCTTATAAGAAAAATGAAGGAATCTCGCCCATTAGACTAATACTGACGGGGATTGCAGTAGCAGCAGGTATTAGTTCAGTTATGATCGTATTGACGTTGAGGTTAAATCCAGATAAATATCAAATGGTTGCCACATGGTTAGCAGGGAGTATATGGGGAGCGAACTGGAGTTATGTGCTCTCCCTTCTTCCATGGATTGTTATATTGATACCACTAGCTATGTATAAGGCAAAAATAATGAATGTATTGAGTTTAGGTGATCAGACGGCAACAGGGCTAGGTGCTCCTATTGAGAAGGAAAGAATAATATTACTAGCCATTGCGGTTGGACTTTCTGGTGCTTCGGTAGCAGTAAGCGGAGGAATAGGCTTTGTCGGCTTAATTGGACCTCATCTTGCTAAACGAATAGTTGGTCCAAAACATCAATTTCTTATTCCAACTTCGGCACTTGTAGGAAGTTTACTTATGCTTGTATCGGATACCGTCGGTCGCGTAATATTGCAACCATCTGAAATACCAACGGGAATTGTGGTAGCCGTACTAGGAGCACCATATTTCTTATACCTGTTAGCAAAATCCAAATCTTAATTTCTGGCGGAGGTCTTACAATGGAAAATAGAAATATACTTGATGTAACAATTGTGGGTGGAGGGCCAGCAGGATTATATGCTGCCTTTTATGGTGGTTTGCGAGAGCTATCTATTAAAATTATTGAGTTCCAACCTCATCTTGGTGGGAAGGTTCATATTTATCCAGAAAAAATGATATGGGATGTAGGTGGATTGAAACCTACTCCTGGTGCACAATTAATTGAACAGCTTGAATCACAGGCAAGAACATTCGATCCAGAGGTTGTACTTGGACAGAAAGTGATCTCAGTATCGAGAGATGAGGATGGCATATTTGAACTGCTAACTGCGAGCGGAGAGAAGCATTATTCTAAAACAATCATATTTGCGGTGGGTGGAGGAATATTAAAGCCTACTAAACTTAATATTGAAGGTGCTGAACGGTTTGAAGTGACGAATTTACACTATACAGTCAAATCTCTTGCCTATTTCAAGAATAAGACCGTACTAATTTCCGGCGGAGGAAATGCAGCAATAGATTGGGCCAATGAGCTTGAGCCTATTGCCGAGAAAGTATATCTAACTTATCGTAGTGACATGCTTAAAGGTCATGAGGCAGAAATAACGCGACTTCGTAATAGTTCTGCAGAGCTGTTGCTTAATACAACGATTGAGACACTAGTAGCTTCTGATGATCATGAATCTATAGATCGTGTCATATTGAAGCAAAATGACGATAATGAGCAATTGGAACTGGCAGTTGACGAAGTAATTATTAACCATGGTTATGAGCGTGAGATGGAATTACTGAAACAAAGCGAGTTGAAAATCGAACTTGAAGAAGACTACTGGATTGCAGGTACTCCAATGAGTGAAACATCTATTGAAGGTATTTATGCAGCTGGAGATATATTGCATCATGAGGGCAAGTTACATCTTATAGCGGGAGCATTCCAAGATGCTGCTAATGCGATTAACAAAGCAAAGCAATTTATTACACCAGACGCAAGAGCGAATGGTATGGTTTCCTCACATAATGAGCTCTTCAAACAGAAAAATAAGGAGCTTATGAAAGAGCTTCTAACTAAATAATATGTTGCCAAAGGAGTGAGCCGCAATATGGAACGATTATATACAGAGCATCTGCATATTGCATATTCCGAGCGTGTTATTGTGGATGATCTTAACATTGTCATTCCAAAAGGTAAAATAACAGCTTTGATAGGTGCTAATGGTTCTGGTAAATCAACAATATTAAAGGCATTGGCTCGTATGTTGAAGCCAAAAGCAGGAATGGTCTATCTTGATGGTAAATCTATTCACGGTATGTCTACAAAAGAAGTAGCAAAACATTTAGCTATTCTTCCACAAAACCCAGTAGCACCTGATGGACTTACTGTGTCTGAGTTAATTTCATATGGTCGTTTCCCTTATCAAAAGGGATTTGGTTCGCTTACTAAGGAAGACAAGGAAATTATTCATTGGGCGATCGAAGTGACAGGAATGCTAGAGTTTCACGATAGACCAATCGATCAATTGTCAGGCGGTCAACGTCAAAGAGCTTGGATTGCTATGGCTCTTGCGCAAGGAACCGATATGTTATTTCTAGATGAGCCAACAACTTATCTAGATATGGCGCATCAACTAGAGGTACTTAAGTTGCTTCAACAGTTGAATACAGAGCAAGGTAGAACGATCGTTATGGTTGTTCATGACCTTAATCATGCTACTCGCTATGCGCAGCATATTGTAGCGATTAAGCAAGGAGAAGTTATTAGTGAGGGTTCACCAGAAGATGTAGTAACTAAGGATGTATTAAGAGAGGTATTTGGTATCGAAGCAGATATTATTGCTGATCCTAGAACGGGAGTTCCGTTGTGTATCCCATTTGAATTGGCGGATGCTTATTCCGATGATTCAGAGAAAGTCGAACGAAAGCATGCAGTTGCTATGGCTTAAAACAATAATGACCTAGTTGCTATATAAATAACAGTATGAATAAAGAAGATCTAAATTCGGTACGATAGCCGATTTAGGTCTTTTCTTATAATAAATAGATTGTGCCCGAACTGACACAAATCAGTGGTAAAAAATGTAATAATCGTTCAAGATGATCATGCAGATTCTGTCGTTGACAAATAGAGATATTTAGCACATATGTTCTTAGTTGCAAAGCAAAATAAGTTGTTGTAATATAATGAATGAATATTCATTCCGTTTGTAAGGAGAAAACTATGGCTAACAATAAGCGTGAAGATATACTCAGCGCAGCGCTGCAATTATTTGCTAGTAGAGGTTATGATGGTACAACAGTACCGATGATCGCTGAACAAGCCAATGTAGGTGCAGGTACGATTTATCGTTATTTTGAAAGTAAAGAGCAACTAGTAAATGTACTATTTCAGCATTGGGTTGAAAATTTAGCGAGTAGTATCGTGATGGGTCAAGAGGAGAGTCGGTTGCCACTTAGGGAACAATTCAGCTGGATATTTAAGAGACTCATTACTTTTGCCAATGATCATTTAGATGTAATTATGTTTTTAGATTCTCATTGCGGTGGTCTTTACTTAGATGAAAAAAGTTCATATGAATTTAACACAATGCTTAACGTATTTCGAGAAGTACTTGAATATGGTAAGAAAGAGGGAATCATTAAAAACTTTAATGAGAATGCCCTAATTGGCATGGTATGGGGAGCATTTGTGCAGCTATTCAAACTTATTCGTGGAGGATTACTAGAAAATAATGCTGAATTATTCCGCCATGCTGAAGAGAGTTGTTGGGACGCTATAAAGAATAATGATTAAAAAATGAACCTACTCAGGTTCTATTACTGAAAAGGAATGAATATTCATTCCTGCATAATGGTTTTTTCTTTCAATTAGACTTTTTTTACAGAAAGCTATTCGTGAAGTTACAAAAAGTTAGTCTATGTTTTCTTAACCGCTTTTTGTTACTAAGAAGCAGTTAAGGAAGTTACAAACAGTTTTAGGAGGAGTTAGAGTGAAGAAATGGTTAAACGCTAGATCGATAAGTTTAGTAAGCTGGATCGTTATTACGATACTTGTTCTCGTGATGATGCCGAATATGGATCAGTTAGTTAGAGAGAAAGGGCAAATCTCGATACCAGACTCTGCACAGAGTGAAGTAGCAGCGAAGCTAATGAACGAAATGCAGGATAAAGATAAGTCATCGTATGATATTATTACCGTATTTCATAGTGGTAATAATGAAGCTTTATCAACAGCACAACTTGCTCAAGTCGAAAGTATTATTGGGCAACTAAAGAAAGACAGTAGTAAGTTAGGCATATTAGAAATGACTACTCATCTTGATCATGAAGCAGCGGAGAAGCAATTAGCATCAGAAGATGGAACTACGATCTTGATGCAACTATCCGTAAGTCAGGACACTGGTACGATTACGGAAATCGCCGATCGTTTAAATGAAGTGGTTGATAAAGACGGAATAGAGACATATTTAACAGGAACAGGATTAGTATTAGAAGATTTTGTACAATCATCGCAAGAAGGTATTCAGCGAACAGAAGTTATTGCCATCGTATTTATACTTATTGTTCTTATTATTGTGTTCCGCTCACCAATCGTTCCACTTATCTCATTATTATCGGTAGGTGTATCATATTTCGTATCTATGGGTATTGTTGCCCAGTTAGTAGATCATTTTAATTATCCGTTCTCTAATTTCACACAAGTATTTCTAGTCGTTATCTTATTCGGGATTGGTACGGACTATAATATACTATTATTTACACGATTTAAAGAAGAACTCAGCCGTTCCAGCAATGTTCTGGAAGCTATTAAAACTACGTATAAAACAGCTGGGAAAACAGTTGTATATAGTGGATTAGCTGTATTTATAGGTTTTATTACACTTTTATTCGCAGAATTCCAAGTGTATCGTTCAAGTTCAGCAGTAGCTATCGGGGTTGCTATATTGATTCTCGTGTTGCTGACGTTAAATCCATTCTTTATGGCAATTATGGGTAGAAAAATGTTCTGGCCAGTGAAAAAGTTCGAAGGACATAGTGACAGTCGCTTATGGGCATTGTTATCCAAATTTTCAGTTATGCGACCAATTATTACATTAGTTATTATTCTGGCATTATGTATTCCTATCGCGTTGTCATACAGTAAAGTATTAAGCTATAACGATCTTATTGAAGTTGAAGATCACTATCGCTCCAAGCAAGGGATTAATGTAATCGAAGAGCATTATTCTGCAGGTTTTTCATCACCTACATCGTTAGTATTGAAGATGGATCGTGAGCTCGATAATACATTAGATTTGCAAGTTATTGACGAATTAGCGACTTCTTTATTAAATGTAGATGGCGTATCGAATATATTTACCGTTACGCGACCTGAAGGTGAAAAAATTAAAGAATTATATATTAGTGATCAAACAAGTGATCTTAATTCAGGATTGAATGAAGTATCAGATGGAGTTAATACAATTAATGATGGATTTAAAGGTGTAGAGGATCAGTTAGCTGGTCAGGACATCAATGATCTAGATAGTATACAAGAACTAATTGACGGAACAAGTACTGTTCAAGCAGGGGCAACGCAGTTAGGCGATGTGCTAAAGCAACTATCAGATGGAATAGATAGTGGCGCGACAGGTGCAGCTGAACTAGGAACAGGACTGACAGCATTACAGACAAACATTAAGGAACTCTCTACAGGTGTATCTAGCTTGTATGATGGATACTCAAAATTATACTCAGGATTAAATTTGTATGGGGATCAATTTACATCGATTAAGCAAGCAATTAACGGTACTATTGAAGGTTATAAGCAAATCGAGCAGAGCATGAATCTGCTTATCGAAGAACAACCAGAATTATCGAATCATGCGAGCATTCAGACGACATTGGCAATAGCCGCTTCAGCACAGTTACAATTGTCCGAATTGGTTGCTGGGCTTGATCAATTTAGTTCTCAGCATGTAGCAGCGATGTCGGCATTAGCGACAGCGAATGAATCATTACTCGCTGTGAACGGTGCGTTTGGATTAATGAAAGATGGTGTTACTGCACTTATCGCAGGATCAGATAGTTTAAGCAAAGGTTTAAAGGAAGGTTCACAAGGATCTGCCGTGCTCGCTGGAAAAAGCGGAGAGCTTGCAACGGGTATTGGGCAAATTAATGATGGACAACGTGAAGTATTAGCTAAATTAACGGGACTTGTTGAACAAATGACAGAGCTACAAAGCGGCTTATCCGAAAGTACAAATGGATTAGATCAGATCAGTGAAGGTTTGACGGAAGCTCAAAACTATTTGAATGGTTTAAGTGGTTCATCCGCTGCTCAGAAGTTTTACATTCCTGATGACATCATTGCAAGCGATGACTTCCAGCAATCAATGGATATGTATATGTCAGATGATCGCAAATATGTAACAATGAATATTGTGCTGTCTGTCAATCCATATAGCAAAGAAGCTATTACCATTGTGCAAAATGTGAATAAGCAGCTTCAATCGTCGATCGAAGGTAGCATATTACAAGATGGAGAGTATGCACTTGGTGGCAAGTCAGCGCAAAATGTAGATCTTCAGCAAATTTCAAGCTCCGATCTGAATCGAACAGCGGTTATGATGCTAATAGGAATAGGGATTGTATTACTGTTTATAACAAGATCGTTATGGAGCTCGCTCATTATTGTAGCTTCCTTATTAATAACTTATCTCGTATCACTTGGACTTACAGAATTAGTAACCACTGAAATATTAAAAGTCGAAGCTGTTGGTTGGAACGTACCGTTCTTCGGATTTATTATGATTGTTGCGCTTGGTGTAGATTACAGTATATTCCTTATGATGCGCTATCGTGAAGTGCAACATATTGAGAAGGATGCAATACTCGTTGCCGCACGTAATATGGGGGGCGTCGTTATCTCGGCAGCGGTTATTCTTGGGGGAACATTTGCTGCACTAATTCCATCAGGAATATATACATTAATTGAAGTAGCTATTATGGTTATTTTCGGATTAATGATATTAAGTCTTATTATGTTACCTGCATTTATGCCTGCTATTATGTCTTTAATGGGAAAAGCAAGCAAGCGTCGGTCTAGTGAAAAGTAATTGAAATAGAATGTGAAATGCCGAGTAGAGGGAACGTATAATTCCTTCGACTCGGCATTTATTAATATATTATTATTCTCAACTTGTAAAAATCATTGAAAAATGTTTTGAAAGTTGTTATTTTTGGAATATATTGTTTATCAGTTAAATCACTAATTATTTCCACAACTTTGGTTTATTTTATACTCTAATAGGTAGTATAAAGGACTTTTGTTTTCGTAAGATAATTTGAAGCAACAAGGAGGGATAGATTGAAGAAATCTCTGTTTTTACTAATTTCATTTTGGCTGGCATGTACTTTTATTGTAATAGAGTCAATTCATGCAGATTGGGCTCACAGAATTGTTGTAAACGACGGCAAATCCTATATCATTTCGGATAATCTAATAAAAAAGAATCAAATCGGTTCAAAAATCGGCAAAGTTACATCATATTCAGACGAGGAAGGCACTAACTGGGGGAATTTTTCGAATTACTATCCAAAAGGTACTGAGTATTACAATATCAAAGGTATCGACATCAATAAGGCGATTGCAATAAAGGTAAGTGATGATTCGTTCATAAAAGCGGACTATAATGGTGAATATGCAGGTGCGCTATTTGATTGGAAAAAAATTGGATGGTATATTGTCGGGGTCTTCTTACTATTCATTGTTTTTATCTTTGTGAAAAACAACTGGAAACGAAAATAAAACTGAATCTTAACGGCATTCGGAGATTCACTGCCGTTTTCTTGCATTAACAAACAGTATGTTTACAAAAAAAACTGCCGAATAGTTCGGCAGTTTTTCTATTCTAATTATAATTTTCCTAAGATATCTCGGAAAAATTTATCTAACGCAGTAACATCCGTAATATTATGGTTGCAAGTATCACTATTTACACACATATAGTTGCCCATCGCCTTATAGTAATCTGGAGATGCTTTTGCCGGCTTTGCCTTAATAACCGAGGTGAATAATGCTACCTTCTCATGCCGATTACATAGAAAGCACACGCCTTTTTTATGTGTGGGAGTAAACCTTCCTTCTATTCCGACAAATTGATTATCTAGACGATAAACGAGAAACATTTTGTTTGTAGCGATATCAGTCCAACCGAGATAGGTGACATAGCGATAATCAAGCCCCACCCAATTAGGCGTCCTCAGCTTTTTAATTTTCGGAAATAGTTTCTTCAACTGGGTATCCGTTAATTTCGGGAATTCCTCCAGATAAGGTTCAAGTGAACTCAAGTATGATTGAAATTCAGTTATTGTGTTGATTAAAGAAATCGCATTGAGCGACTGTAGTTGTTGCTCAGTGGTTACCTGACAAGCCGCTAACACTTTGACTTGAGTTTGTTCGCGAACTGACTGGATTACCTTCTGATTGGCTGCTGTATTGCAGGCACTTTGTAACAAATTAACTTGCTTCTTAATCAGATTATATTGATGGTTTCTAATGAATGTATTGCTCACGCTATTCAGCCCCTTATTATATAATGAAAAATTCAATAAGGTGCAAAGCCGATTCTTAGAAACGATAACGAGCGAAAGTTAAATGAACCGTCCACCCCCACGCAAAGTATCGCCCCTAGATCAGGCTTTGCATGAGTCGTTGCTCATCCCGGCAAATTGATTTACCATCACTACCGACCCCCTTTAGATAATCTCATTGTAAAATAAAAAAATCAGCGAGACAACTTTAATAGAAGAGTACTAGCAGCACTGTTCATTCATGTTGGATAAAATTGTAACATATGGTGAGTTGTAAACGTTTAGTAATTGAGATATTTATTATTTAGTATTCAGGGGGATTAGGATGAAAAGGAAATTAAATATGGTTTTAATGTTTTGTTTCATAGTGAGTATGTTAACTATAGCTGCTCCTTCAAATGTATATGCTTGTTCATGTATCGAACCTTTAACTGTTGAAGAACAACTGAGCCAATCTAAAGCCGTATTTACAGGTCGTGTCCTAAAAGTAAAGGAGAATACCAACTTGAACGGATATAGGACGACTTCCGCACTGTTCGAAATTGATCAGATATGGAAGGGAGGATCCGAGTCACAAATTATTATTCATACAGGAAGCGGTGGTGGTGATTGTGGATATCATTTTGAAGAAGGTAAGGAATATTTAGTATATGCCAGTCTATCCACTATGTACGGAGATAAAGAGCAACTTGTAACGATAAGCTGCGACCGTACGAATATATTGGCTCAAGCTCAAGCCGATTTAGCTGTATTAGGTGAAGGTAAAGTGCCAACAGAACAAGTAAATCTTGAAGATCAACTTGGATTTTCTTCATTATACGTTTGGGCTATCGTGGTTGGAATTGTAGTGATTGGTATGTTAGTTTTCTTTGTTTGGCGTAAACGAAGAATCTAGAGAAATACTGTATAATTCGTGGAGAATTGTTCAAGGGGAAAGTCGAAGTGTTAGTACAGAATTATCGATTATGAATCCAAGGTATATGGGGGAACTTGAGCCCAAGTGGAGCTTATTACAATATAGCTTAATACGTATCGATCAATTTATATACGGTTTAAATCTTAAATTTCTAGAACAACGTTCATATTCTATAAACAATGAGGAAACAGAAAAATTAAAGGCCGTTATTACTGTATATACAAAAATAAACGAAGAAGTAAATAAAGAAAATTATAATTCTGTACTTGTAATTGACTCATTAACTGAACAAATGAAGATTATAGATGAGTATTACGCAATGACCTTGGAGAGAGTAAACCAAGATTAAACTCTCTCTATCAATAAGATATTATTGACTATTTATTTTAACCATGGACTGTAGAACTTTTACTAATTGCTCTGGTGTAGTTCGACCAGTGATGATATACCATGTTTTTCCTCCATCATAAGACCAACCAGCATCTGACCTAACACCCTCATCTGTATCATAGGCTGTAAATTGTCCTTTTATTGCACCTTGAACAGGACTATCTCCGTTGGGTATCGTAGTCATTACACGCTTCATGATATTAATTGCATTGTTTGTATTTTCTGCCCATACGAGATATTCCCAACCATTTTTTCGCCAAATAAACGCTTTTTTATTAGAGAAGTAATCTATATCATATCCATTAAATTTCGTTGTGCCTTCTGGAATTTCAAACATTTCGTATGTGGCAAATGGTTGTTTTCGATAAGCAGGAAGTGTACCTGCTGACATTGTCATCACGTCGAAAGTTAGCATTCGGGGTTCACGGTCTCGAACTCGTTGACGTGAAATATGAAATAAATAATGTTCCTTGCTTACTTCAATTTTGCTTACGAATAAATGACCCAGTTTTCTAGAAAACTGGGAAGTAGCTACACTAGAAGGTACATATACGGGGATATTCACTTGTTGTAGCTGCTCAACGTACTTATCTTCCCATGTGAATGACTCTACTTCTTCTTCATCATCGTAATGCGAATAAGCTACAGGGGAGAAACAGATCAGTACAGTAATGATAAGTAATAGGATTCTTTGCATAAGCTCACCTCAACAGTTATTTTTCCATGTTGGTAAAAGAATATGCATTCTATTTAAGAATAGATTAGAACAATATAGGAAATATTACTGGGGAATATATTAGATTGGTGGTTATTATGAAAAGATTGATGATATCACTATTAACTCTAGTAATAATGTCGGCCATTTCAGTAAGCGCCACACCGGAATATGCAAAATGGGGTAATGTAGCTGTAGAGGAAACTCAAAAACGATACAAAGCAGAAATCATTGATTATAAGCATATTGGTCGCACTGATCTAACAACACAAAAGTCTGAAGAGAAATTCAAACTGTGGTTGAGAAGCAAAGAGGGGATAGAGTTTGGGGTTAATTTATCGATCCAGTTTGATTCATTAACGGAAAAAATTCTATCGATTCAGTTTTCTGAATCTACTCGTTAGCAAAAATATAGATCCGCCAAACGAAGTTACTAATCGTCTAGAGGACCTATTGCTTTTACTACAACTAGTTTAATGTAAATTGACAATTTTCAAGTTTCGTTCTTGTAAATTTTCGATTATTTTCGGTAAAGCATCAATAACCGATTGAGATTCATGAAAAATGATGATTGATCCTGATACATCATTGTCACGTACATAATTGAATATTTTATCTGAATCATTGGTTTTCCAATCTTCGGAATCCTTATTCCAAAGTACGATTTTAAATTCGTTATTATATATGACTTCTTTTACTTTTTCATTTATATCTCCATAAGGTGGTCTAAAGAGGACTACTTCTTCCTTCGTAATTTCCTCTATTATTTTAGCAGATTGTAATAGTTGATCTTTTTGCGCTTCAATAGAGAGCTTCGTCATGACAGAGTGATCCATAGAATGGCTACCAATTGAATATCCATTTGATTGAACATAACGAACGTTGTCAGGATGTTTTTTAGCATTAATGCCCAAAAAGAAAAAAGTACCACCAACCTCATATTGCTTTAATATATCGGTGATCGCAATGGTATGCTTAGAAGGACCATCATCGAATGTAAGGGCGACGTATCCTTCTGGAATACTGTATGTTAAGGAATCCTCTATTGCTATAAAAGGTAGACTAAGTGGTTTAGCATCATCATTTATTATCGAAATAGGGGAGGTAGCATTACTTTTTTCGAATTTTGAATGGTTAGTCGTCATTTTAAGCTCGGAATTAGATAAAACTAAAGTAGTACTATTAATTGTAGTAGTTTTTAATTGATAATCTAAATATACGAATATTAACACCAATACAACGCTCATCATCGCAATTAGCCATTTCGTGTTATTGGTGTGATATTTCGTAGTAGTTATTATGTTTTTTTTCTCAATAGTTGTCACATTATGTACGGATAAGTCCATAGATATAAATGGCAGTTTAAATAAATCAGTACTACTTTGGCTGTTTTTAATAGATTCTAAACAGTTTTTGTAATCAACTGAACAAGTGAAATATATTCGATCACTTATATCTCGGTATGTTTTTGTAAATGAACTAATATATTGGTTTATGGATGCGTCAAATGCAGTATGTAAGGATAATCTATATTTGTGATTACCGTCAACTTGAAAGATATTATTAAAATTTCCAGCAGTTTCGCAGTCAATTTCCCACAAAAAGTAAAATTCTTGGTCACCAGTTAATTTTATACGCAAGTATGACTTTTCATTTTTCTGTTCTATAGCTACTAGTTCAAGTAATTTTACGTAATTTACTGACATCATTGTCCCTTTCTCTAGTAGTAGAAGCGATTATTTCACAAAACATTTACTCTGATTGTGATGGATTAGAGATGGAAGTCTTCGCTGAAAAAGAGAAAGACATTCTCTCAGTAAAGTCATTAATGGTGTTCATCAATTCTGCTTTTTCATTAACAATTTTCTGATACTGTTCGGAGTATTTTTGGTTTTCGATTTCTAAGCTTCTAATTGTTTCTTCAAGGTCATTGACTTTTAACATGCTTTGATATTGACTTTTTGAGGCTTCCTCGGAATGCTTATTGTATTTAGATATTTCTATTTCAAGTTGATTTGAAATTTTTTCGTATTCCATGTTTGATGCAAGTTGATATTCCTTATAATCTTCGAGGAGCTGATCATAGCTCATTTGTTTATTTGTTAGGTTGTTTTCTAAATCACGGATTTCCTTATGCTTTTCTTGGAGAAGTTGGTCTTTTTTTATTTGATCGTGTTTAAAACGAGTAATCGTTTCATTTGTTGCATTCAATTGTTCCTCAAGGCCTTTGTTTTTATAAGATAGTAATTGTCGTTCCTTAAGCATGTTTTCTATTGAAACCATGACATCCAATACTACTTTATCTTGGTTATCTTTTGTGAAAAAATGTTTATTTGAATCGGTATTTGATTGATCAGACTCTTCCATTGCTTTAGAAGGTTCATCGAAAACAAATTCAGCGATAAGTTCTTGCTTTTCTGTAGAATTCTTCTCCAATTGGTTTTGGTTGGATAGAACACTCTTAAACCAATTCTTGCCCTTTTTTTCTATTTCACTGGCCAAAATATCATCTCCTATTGAAATTCATAAGTTTAAGGTTGTTCCCATTCTAGTATAGCATTTTACAAAGTTTATAATTTAATTGTATATCGACCTCGAATAATGTCAACTATTGTCGGAATTTTTAATTATAAGTACTAATCCTACAACTCTTGTAATTGCTCTGAATCTCGGGACCGTCGATTTAGGAGTACCAAAGCGAATGCAATAACTGTAAGGATAATACCAAGTAGTTGAAATCCTTCGAAGTTAAACTTGCCTCCCATTACAATTCCTATCAACAATGATGATAGAATCGTTCCGACGTATCTTGATGTATTAAATAATCCTGAAGCAACACCAATGATCTCTTTCGGTGAACTTTGGAACAAGGCAGCTTGCATACCTACATTGTTCAACCCGTTGCTAATACCGAATGCTGCCAACGCAAAGCACACGCTCATAACCGGGGAAGTTTGATTTAATGTCACGAGCCAAGCCGATCCTAATGTCATAAAGATTGCCGACACTAGCAATGCTGGTCGAGGTCCTGATTTATCAATCCATCGTCCTGCTATTGGGGAAGTAGCTAGCGAGCATAAGCCTAAGCTTAGCATGATAATCCCTGTTTGGAACTCGCTGACATGACGTACCGATTGTAAGTAGGAAGGAATCCCGAAAAAGAGCGAGTAATAAAGTACATTAACGAGCATAAATTCGACATTAACCCAAGTCATCGCAGGATATTTGGCGAATGTCCGCAAAGGAATAAAGGGTGACTTTGTTCTTAACTCATGTCGTACGAAAGCCCCCAGCATAGTGATACCTAATAATAAGGCGATGATATGACTTATTGAGATTTGTCCAGATGATTTGGCTGAGAGTAAACCAAGGAGCAGGGCAACTAGTCCTGCTGTGAAGAGTAGAATTCCTGTTACATCAATCACATCAAACCATTTACGCAAGGACACCCTCTGTTTAACAAATGTTGATGATTCGTCCTTAGGAATATTCCTCCAACATAGTAAAAAGCTAACCAACACAATTGGGATATTGATTAAAAATATCGCAGGCCAGCTCCACCAGTGAATGATGACTCCACCAATAAAGGGCCCAATTGCTGCAGCTCCGGATAGGAATATGGACAATACTGACAATGCTGTCGCTTGTTTCTCTGTAATATGAATCCGCACAATAGCCATCCCAACGGCTACCATCATGCTCGTTCCGATCGCTTGCACAATGCGGAATATGATGAGCCAACCGAAGGTTGGTGACAATGTAGCCATTAATGATGAAATGAAGGATACAACTAACCCGCTGAGAAATATCTTCCTCCTACCGAATAGATCACTCGCATTTCCCATAACAGGTTGAGCAATACTACTTGCGATATAAAAAGAGAAAATGATCCAAGAAACACTTGTAAAGTTAAGTTGGAAAACATGTTGCAACCTGGGTATAGCAACTGAAATCATTGAAGAGTTTAATGGATTTAACAGTATCCCAAGTCCTACGGAAATCATCAACCACTTGCTGCGAGAATTCATATTTGGTCCCCCTCTGTATTAATGTCATCGTAGTTGAAATTCTTTATTTATTCCAACGCATTTCATGCTATGATTTCATTGATTTGAAGGAATGAATGGAGGCTGTGAAATGGAACTTCTACAACTGCAGTATTTTCTCACGGTAGCTCGTTTGGAACATATGACGGAAGCAGCAAAAAATCTACACGTTACTCAATCTTCACTAAGTAAAACGATTCAACGCTTGGAGGAGGATTTAGGAGCCCCTCTTTTCGATAGAAGAGGTAGAAATTTACGTTTAAATGAGTTCGGTAGCAAATTTCTTCTTCGTGCAGAAAGGGCCTTGTTCGAATTAGAACAAGGGAAGCAGGAGATTAGCGATTTGTCCAGATTAGAACATAGTACACTCGAATTAGCAGTGACAACGGCAAGTACATTACCAAATATTCTTCGAGAGTTTCGGAAAAAGCGGCCTGATGTCCAATATCATGTGCAAATGTTAACTACAAAAGAAATGGTTACGCTTCTCAATAGAGGAGAGGTTGATTATTGCTTGTCCTCACCTGCTCTAACAGGAGATGACATCGAGTGTCAAATCGTATTTATCGACCCAATTCTTGTAGCGGTACCAAAGGGGCATCGGTTGGCAGAACGAAGTACCATATCTTTGACGGAACTAAGGGATGAATGTTTTGTTGGTGTAAAGAGAGGCTACGGCACTCGTGATCTAGTGGACTCGATTTGCCAATCGGCTGGATTTTCACCTAAATATGTTTATGAGGGAGATGAACCTGCAAGGCTTAGCGCTCTTGTGGAAGCCGAAATTGGCATAGCCTTCATACCAAGCACAGCAAGGAATTCACGGGAACATATTAAATACCTCCAAGTAGAAAATCACGAATTGGTACGGGAGATCGCTTTATTATGGCATAGGAGTAGGTACATTTCGCAGGCTGCTCAGGAATTTCGTGAGATTGTTGTTGATTATTTTGAATCGATATCACAACAGACAATCGAAATAGGCCGTTTAACTAGTCAATGATTGTATTAATTATAAGAAACGAAGTCATCGTTGAACTAACTGAGCATGATAACATAAAAGAAGCATTGTTGAACCTATGAAAGGTCCAACAATGCTTCCTATGCTCTGTATACTAATGCCATCTTAATGTGTATTTCAATGTACATTGAAATTTCATATTGCATTGGGGCATGACCATTAATATAGCGAGTAATATAATTTCTTTCGAAACGTACATTGATTAAAATATTTTACTTAAGGCAAAATATTTCCTGCTGCTAGGAAGATCGCATACCATTCTTCACGTGTTAGCTTAATGTCGCTTGCTTTAGCGCAATCCGCAAGGCGTTCAAGATTCATTGTACCTGTTACTGGCTGCATATTAGCAGGATGACGAAGCAACCAAGCAATAGCAATCGTTGTATTGGTTACATTATACTTTGCAGCAATCTCATCAATTTTTTTGTTCAATTCAGGGAACTTCTCATTGCCAAGGAATACGCCTTCGAAGAATCCATATTGGAATGGAGACCAAGGTTGAATCGTAATATCATTCAATCGACAGAAGTCTAGAATGCCACCATCACGATCCACTGCTGAACTGTTTTCCATATTAACATTGAAGCCGTTAGCAATCATGGTTGCATTCGTAATACTAAGTTGTAGTTGATTTGCAACAAGGGGTTGTTTCACAGATTTTTTCAACAGTTGGATTTGCATAGGCGTTTGATTAGACACACCGAAGTGACGAACTTTTCCGCTACTTTCTAGTTTATCGAAAGCTTCAGCAACTTCATCTGGCTCTACTAAAGTATCTGGACGATGCAGTAATAATACGTCTAAGTAATCTGTTCTAAGACGTTGTAATATTTGATCAACGGAATCTAAAATATGCTCTTTCGAGAAGTCGAACATACCTTTGCGAATACCGCATTTAGATTGCAAGATGATTTTCTCGCGAACATCGTCGTTCATATGTATCGCATCTGCAAAGATTTCTTCGCATTGCCCTCCACCATAAATATCAGCATGGTCAAAGAAATTAGCGCCTAACTCCAATGATCCTTGAACGAAGCGTTCAGCTTGAGTTTTATCAAGAGAATTAATTCGCATACAACCTACAGCAATTACAGGTACTTCTAATACAGATGTTCCAAGTTTAATTGTTCTCATCGGTACATTCCTCCTAATAGATATCCATAGAATTGCAATAATCGAGTTGTCATAGTATAGAGATAACAACTCTCATCATACGTATTGTTACATACTTTTTAGTGAATGCTCAATGGCATAAGCATCGTTTATATACTTTCTTAGTATACCGTAACTTAGTACGTAGAAAATGTTTTACTATTTGTGACTTTGTGGTTTTTCTCGAAGTCCTGCAGACACAATTAGACCGTGATTGGCGATATTCATAATCATTGCCCCAATCTCACTCGGAGTTTCAGGAAGATCATTTTCAAGCCAATACAGAATCATACCAACAGCAGCAGAGGTCATATAAGCAAGCAAATAATGTGTTGGGACATGAGCTGAAGAATTACCAGGAATATGTAGCTCGAATTTGTTATATAGAGCGTCAGTTAATATTTTTTTGACTTGTAATATATACGAAGGGTCACCTTTAGCTCCTAATATAGTCGTATAAAATTGCCGATCAGCACTTAATTCTTCTAGTATGGCAACGATTTTAGGGTAAGGAAGATCTTGATCAGCATATTGTCCATGCTCATAAGGATCAACTTGCTTAATAAGTTCAGTTAACATATAAATTTTCTCATTCATAATCTGTTGCACCATATGACGGACATCTTGATAGTGCAGATAAAATGTACCGCGATTCAAATCAGCTTCATTAGCAATGTCCGTTACAGTTACATGATCCAAACCTTTGTGTTCTATACAAGTAAGTAATGCTTGCAACAGTTGTTGCTTCGTTTTCACTTGTCTACGATCATATCTAATAGTCATAGAATAGCTCCTTATTAATTCTCCTTAGCAGGCACTGCAATGATTTGAATAAATACTTTACTACCTACACTCACTACGCAGTAGCGGAGATGACTAATCGTTCGTGGAAAAGCGATAGCGGTCGTTTTTGTCCTCGGATTTATACAACTAATGCCATATCTATAAATCCGAGGACAACGGCGATTGGAACAACGATTGATCCTCGCAGCGTGACGCTAACACATCCCCACTCAGATTGGTCCTCGCAACGTCACGCTAACATCATCTTAATGAACAGTAAAACTGTCCACTGTTGATTAGTTAACAGTTAGTTGAACATTGATTATTGTGATTGCTGCTATCTCTTATTATAATTGACAGCATAATCATTATTCAACACGATGTTGATTAAAATAAGGGGTGAAATAACATGAAGATAAGTAAGTATAAAAGTTATACTATCGTAATAGTAGCTGTTCTAGTTGTTACGATTATTTTTGGAGTAGCAATGTTCGGATCTATTGCAGGTGCTAAGCCACAACAGCTTCCCGTTGCGCTAATTGTCCTTGATGAAGGAGTAACGATGCCAGATGGTAGTACCTACAATGCTGGATCTACGATAGCACAGCAATTGCAAGCCAATGCAGGGCTACCTTTTGAGTGGCAGCAAATGAATTCCGAAGATAAGCTTCAACAACAGTTTGATAATCAAGAAGTATATGGAGCAATCATATTGCCCAAGGAGTTAAGTGCTAACCTGTTATCTTTAACATCGCCTAATTCGACTCCAGCTATAATGAAAGCAATCTACAATGAGGGAATGAATTCACAAGCAACAAGCGTTATTAAGCAAGTAATGCACAATGTATTGGGCGTGATGAACGAGCAACTTTCACAACAATTACTAGCTCAAGTAAGTACACAAACTGGTGGAGTCATTCCTGCCACTATTGCCGGCAAGTTAATTTCACCTATTATGTTAGAGGAACAAATTGTTCATCCTATCGGTGAGCGCCAAGCGATGGGTAAAGCACCGGGGTTACTTACGCAAATGCTTTGGATTAGTAACTTAATAACTGCAGCATTATTATTTTTCTTACTGCGCAAATTTAACACCACTACGATTAATCCATTAAAAAATAGATTGGAACAAGCAACAATCGGATTAATTTTACCTATAATATCGTCGGCACTGATGATATGGATGGCTTCTTCATGGTACGGAATGGAGCTTGCATCATCCGTTGAAACTTGGGTTTGGTTAACGGTAGTATCTTATAGCTTCTTCTATATGCAGTCTGCTTTGTTAAATTGGATTGGATTGCCGGCAATGGGACTACTCGTATTACTAATGTTCTTCTCAATGCCAGTCATGAATCTTGCTCCGCAATTTCTATCAGATGCGACGGTAACCTATCTGTATAACTGGACTCCGCTCAGAATTGCAACATCAAGTATTCGAGAAGTGCTGTATTTTGGAGGACTACAGTTTAATACGAATGCAGCAATAACTATATTAACTATTGCGGTCGTATCACTAGTACTACTAATAGCTTCAAGTATCACTAGTACTACTAATAGCTTCAAGTATCACAGTAGGGCGTAAAAATAACGAAAAACAAGTTGTTTTAATTAATCGTTTATAATGATTGATGTAATGAAATACGAATAAGGTATACGAGGAAAGAGTAATCCACTAAGTGGGTAGCTCTTTCTTTTCTTTTATATGGAAATGATTGCAAGAAACACTGCTTGTGCTACAATGAGAATATGTCATCTAGAGGTATAAAAACCATGTGGATCGTTACAGAGTGGCAGTAATATAAGTGTTAGTGAAAACGTGTTCACAGAATCGTTTTATAAAGAAAAGTCAATAAAACAATCTAGGAGGATCTGGTATGACATCATCATTACAACCTATTATTGCAATTAATCAGTTAGGTTATCGAGAGGCAGATAGTAAAAAATCGATAATAACAGAGTTTGAAGGTAATTTCTACGTAGTAGATTTTTATAGCAACGAGAAAGTATTTCAGAGTACCACAACAGAAACTAAGTATGACGAAGCATCAGGGACAGTAGTTAGTACAGCAGATTTCACACCGTGTAGAACTCAGGGAACTTACTACATTGCGTTAGAGAATGAAGTGAAATCGTACCCATTTATAATAGGTAACGATGTGTATCGTGATGTACAACGTGCTTTACTGAAAGCATTTTATTATTTACGCTGTGGCGTTAAATTAGAGGAGCAATATGCAGGAGTATGGAAACATGATGCATGTCATACATCTCTAGTCCATGTACATGGAGCCTCGGATCAACAATTTGATGGATGTGGTGGCTGGCACGATGCGGGGGATTATGGAAAATACATTGTCGCAGCAGGAAAAGCAGTAGCTGATTTACTACTAGCCTATGAGTGGTATCCACAAGCATTTGTGACACCAATTCCATTACCAGAAAGTGATGAGCGTATGGCTGACGTGCTACATGAATGTAAAGTAGAACTTGATTGGATGTTACGAATGCAGGATCAAGCAAGTGGCGGTGTATATCACAAACTCACAACATTACAGTTCCCACCGATTGATATGATGCCAGAGAATGATCTTGCCCCATTATATGCTTCACCTATATCTGCTACAGCTACAGCTAGTTTCGCAGCAACATTAGCATTAGCAGCTCGCATCTATCAACCAATAGATGAAAACTATGCTGCACATTGCTTACAACAAGCGAAGTTTGCTTGGACATGGCTTGAAGAGCATTCGAGTTATCCTAATTTCCAAAATCCAGTTGATGTTGGAACTGGTGAATATGGAGATTCAGTAGATCATGATGAACGTTATTGGGCCGCAGCTGAATTATATCGTACGACTGGAGAGGCGAAGTACCATGAAGCTTTTCTGGAGTTGGCTCAAGAACAAGATTTTGATCACTATCATCTTGGATGGACTGATATGGGAGGATACGGTACGATTAGCTACTTGCTTACGGATCATGATCAAGATGAAGCTGTTGTTGTGCTACTTCGCAATGGATTACAACATAGAGCAACACAATTAGTAGAGATTAGTAATCAAGATGGTTACGGTATTTCAATGTTACCTGAGCAGTATGTGTGGGGAAGCAATATGAATGTGATGAACAATGCGATGCTTTTACTAATTGCAGACAGGTTATTTTCTACCTCGCAATATGGTGATATTGTTGCTCAGCATGTGCATTATATATTTGGTACCAATGTGATGGGGACCAGTTATGTCACAGGATATGGTTCAAAACCTATGATGAATCCACATCATCGTCCATCGATTGGAGATGGTATTGTTGATCCTGTTCCTGGTATGCTATCTGGTGGACCGAACAAAAATCTACAAGATGAAATTGCTACAGCAGAGCTTCAGGGAGCTGCACCAGCTGCAGCATTTATTGATCATATAGAGAGTTATGCTACCAATGAAATTACAATTTATTGGAACTCACCAGCTGTGTTTGTACTATCTCATTTTGTATAATATCTCTACTTACATGACATAACAAACAGCCTGCCAAAAGAGATGATTATTGGATCATCAATGCTTATGGCAGGCTTTTTATTGTAATTGGTAGTTGAGCAATTATATCTGTTCAGATAAAATGGCATCCGTCGCTTGTTCGCAGAACTCCCAGACCTGGTTCAAGTACGTACGATTGGTCGCATAAGCAGGATAGTATTGATCACTTGTAAGATACCGTATAAGTTGCAAAGGATGTGGATGCTCACTTGTTGCAGCTTTCATCACGACTCCACGATGGTTAATGAGTGATCCAGTAACGTCTGAATAGTTAGCAGAAGTACATATATCATAATAAAGCTTCGCCATACTACTTGTTGGCTGTGAAGTAGGATTTTGTAACCTGGCTAGAATACGATAGCGAGGACTTAGATTGGCTATCGTTTCAGCAGATAATTTGACTCGATTAATTTGCAGTGCATTTACTCTAATTCGTTGTTCTTTCAATTGCTTAGCGAGTGTAAGGGTTAAGAGAAATAACGCCATTTTGGAATCTCCATATAATTTGTAACTATTAAATGTTCGTTCATTGGCATATTCACCACGTATATTATCAAATTCAATCTGACGTTTTGGGTCGAAGAAATGTTTAATATTTGTTGTACATGCATGTAGAATAGCAGGTTGCTTGGCCTTGCCCAGTTGCGGTAACAAAAGATGCGTTAATAGAAAGGGTCCAACGACATTAGTAGCAAATGACAGCTCAATATCATCTTCACTTAATAAATATTGTGGTTCACCATGCTTTAAATAAGCAGCATTATGTATTAGTAGATCGAGCTGCTCAAATCTCTCGGTAAATTGCTCAACAAATTGCTGAATGGAAGCGAACGAGGAGACATCCAGTTGCATTAATGTAATGTTATTATTCCCAGTACGACGAATTAACTCTTGCTGAATATTTCTGCTGCGCTGGATACTTCTACAAGCCATAATAACATGGTCTCCTTCAGAGGCGAACTTTTGTGTAGCAGCTTTTCCAATACCAGAATTAGCACCAGTAATAATCACAATTCGACTCATCGAAATACCCCCATCTATTTGTTCCATAGTTAGCTACATTGTAAATACGCTAAATTTCTCTAGTAAAGTGCCATATGAATTTAACACATATTACCATGAATATATCATTTTTGTCTGTACCGGAGATGAAAAGCAATATATTTATTAAGTAATATTTGAAAATGATGGTTGAAGGGAGAATGTAAGTTGTTAAATCTAATTGCAGCATTGCCTAGTATCGTATCAGAGAGTCAATGTGAAGTACGACGCATCCTTGAAAATTCAGATGATAGGAACGACGTTAGATTGAATAACAGCGAATATATTATACCAACACATACTCCTTATGAAACAAAAAGAATGAATGATGCTGCAATGTTATCAAAGGATTGGACAAACCGATTAATATATGGAGATAATCTGTTAGCAATGCAAGCTTTATTGACTGATCATGCTGTAATTGGACAACCTTCAGTACGAGGAAAGATTGATCTTATCTATATTGACCCACCATTCGATAGTGGAGTAGATTATCGCTCACAGCATACAATATCTAGTTCGACTATAGAGCAATCAACAACAATGTCTCAAATTGCTTACTCCGATTCATGGAAAGATGGTACTGTGAGTTACTTACGGATGATTTGTCCTCGATTAATGCTGATGAGAGAACTGCTAAGTGAAACTGGTTCAATCTATGTACATATTGATTGGCATGTAGGACATTATGTGAAAATACTATTAGATGAAATTTTCGGTAGAGATCAATTTCGTAATGAGCTAGTTTGGCAACGAGATGCTGTTGGAAAGGGTGCCAAAAAACGTTCTAAGCAATGGTCAAGAGAGTTGGAGAGCATCTACGTGTACTCCAAAAGCGACAAGATGTACTTTCAACAACCATATCGTCCTACAGATCAACTAACCTATACCCAGTTAAAAGAATTCCGTTATGTAGAAGAGGATGGACGTAAGTTCAAAATTGTTACGTTAGGTGATTATTCTTTGCAATCTATTGAGCAAATGAGAAGTCAGAATTTGATCTATACAACTTCAAGTGGAAAACAATATAAGAAGTACTACTTAGATGAATTTCAATTAGCAATCGGATCACTGTGGAATGATATTCCAAATTTATCACATGGTAGAAATAATGAACGACTACATTATGAAACACAGAAGCCAGAGAAGCTTCTTGAACGAATTATCGAAGCTTCAACACCAAGTGATGGTATAGTCGCTGACTTTTTCTCGGGTTCGGGTACAACCGCAGCCGTTGCAGAGAAATTGGGTCGTAGATGGGTTTCTTCTGATCTTGGAAAGTCTGCTATAATGACCTCTCGAAAGCGACTACATCAGATTTGCAGCAAGCCGTTTCTCTTTCAAAGTTTACACCAGCCACAACGTGGACAAGTAGGAGGAACGAACCGTGATGAGTCAAAGCAACATTCTTATTACATATTACAAAGTTTTGGAGCAAAACCTATCGTTGATCAATTGGAAGGATATTATTGTGGGAGACTTCCTAATACGAACACAGTAGTTTTTGTCGATTATGATGTTAAGTTCAATAATGAGCGCAGTATAGAGCAGATAAAAAGACAGTGTATAGAATTATTTTCTAAAATTATTGTTTTAGGTTGGTCATTTAATCACAAGCTTGTAGAAGCCGGAATGTATGGAGGAATAGAATTATATATCATTCCTGAACAACTTCGTTACTACTCAATGAATGATATTAGTGAACAAAAACCATGGAAGTTAGTGAAAATTAACTTTTCTCCTGTATCGATATTAACGGTAAGCTCACCCTCTATTGAAATATATGATGATCAATGGCTCCATATCCATTTGCAGTTAGAGCACTATCGCAGTCTAGCTACTCATTACTCAATAGCTGCTTATCCTGAGCTACATAATATTATAGATAATGATCCACTGGCCTTAATAGAATACTGGAGTGTAGATAGTGACTATGACGGACAATTATTTCGTAATGAGTGGAGACAGCATCGACAACATGCTCATAAGAAACAAACGGATCATCGAGTAGCAACAAATCTTAAGATTACAGTACCTCGTAAACATGGTCATCGTATAATTTGCGTGAGAGCATATGATATTTTTGGTTATGAAAGTGAATGGACGACTACATTAATAGACAGCAATATTGTTCAAGGAGGCGATGATCATAGCAAGAACATATAAGTCTGAAGGTAGAAGAATAACTAATGCCCTGCAGGGAGTACTTGGGTTTATAAGTTGCTTTTTATATTTCTATGTATTTGCCGACTTACATTGGAGCTTTCTTGTTATGTTTCTATTAGCCGGAATCATTATTGCTGAATTAGCAGGGCGGAAATGGACTGAGATGCGTCGTCAATCTGCTAAGACCAGAAATCGTCAAATTACTCGAAGAAGGCAGAGTAGATGAAGGTAGAGTATGAAGTGAAAAGTGAAGAGCAAAGCAAAACAAGTAAGTACTACAAGTAAGTAAAAAAGCGATCCCACTTGTCATGTATGAATGTGACAGATGGTATCGCTCTTATTAATATTAATATGGATCAGAGGATTGGCTATATTGCACTGCAGCTTTAACCGCCTGATCTTCTTCTTTGGAAGTTTGCTTACTCATTGCAGCTTTAACTCCGTCAGCTACGCGACGTCCATAATCAGCATCACTTTGTGTGACGTTATGGATTAGTAAATCTTGAATTTCTTTGCGGCATTGAACAAGAATGCCAACAAGATTTGAGATAAGTTCATCCTTCTCCCAGTCACTTAGTCGTCGATAAGTTTCACCAGCTTGTCCAAAATTATTCTCGCGATCAATTTTTTCGCGAACGAGATGCCCTTCAATAAATGGTGTATGCTCTTTACCTGGATTGGCTGCTTCCTTCAAGCCACCTAGAAGAGAAGGTTCATAGTTTACATGTGGATTTTTATATTGTGAGAAGTTTTGACGAACATCCATTTGCCCAGCTTCTTGATTAGTTGCTACAGCTTTATTTGGTTTATTGATAGGTACTTGCAAATAATTAGCGCCTACCCGATGACGTTGTGTATCCGAATAAGAGAAAGTTCTTCCCTGAAGTAGTTTGTCATCAGAAAAATCTAATCCATCAACAAGAACCCCCGTACCGAATGCTACCTGTTCAACCTCAGCGAAGTAATTTTCAGGATTACGATTCAATACCATTTTCCCAACTTTATGCCATGGAACTTGATCCTTATACCATAGCTTAGTTGGATCAAGTGGGTCAAAGTCAAACTCTGGATGATCATGATCTTCAAGAATTTGCACAAATAATTCCCACTCTGGATAGTTGCCCTCCTCAATCGCTTGATATAAGTCGCGTGTAGCATGATCATGACTTAGTTTTTGAATTTCATCTGCTTCTTTTTGCGTGAGATTACGAATTCCTTGTACGGGTTCCCAATGATATTTTACAAGTACAGCCTTTCCTTCTGCATTTATCCATCGATACGCATGAACACCAGATCCTTGCATTTGACGATAGTTAGCAGGAATCCCCCAAGGAGAGAAGAGGAATGTGAACATATGTGTAGATTCAGGGCTTTGACAAAGGAAATCGAACATTCTTTCCATATCATTAGTATTTTTGACCGGATCTGGCTTGAAAGCATGAACCATATCAGGGAACTTAAGTGGATCTCGAATAAAGAATATTTTTAAATTGTTACCGACAAGATCCCAATTACCATCCTCAGTGTAAAATTTCACTGCGAAGCCACGAGGATCACGTAGCGTTTCAGGTGAATGCCCACCATGTACAACAGTAGAGAAACGGACGAAGACGGGAGTTTGCACTTCTGTATTCGTAAATACTTTTGCACGTGTGTATGTAGAGATTGGTTGACCATCTACCGTACCGTAAGACTGAAAATAACCATGTGCTCCAGCACCGCGCGCATGAACAACACGCTCGGGAATACGTTCGCGGTCGAAGTGGCTAACTTTTTCAAGGAAATCGTAATTTTCCATTGTCATAGGTCCGCGATTTCCAACGGTCCTAACGCTTTGATTGTTCGTAACTGGATGACCTTGTCGATTCGTTAAGGTCTGCTCATTAGATTGTTCTTGATCACTCATAGTAACATCCTCCCTAAACTTCACATTAGATTCTCGAAATTCTGTCATGTAGATGACAAGTATATCGGAAGCCACATGATTATTGTTGTAATACAGTTAAGTATTTCCATAGGAGGTTGAAATATGTATAGCTTCTTTTATGTAACCTAATTTAAGTAGCTATTAGTTTGATCTGTACTGTTCTTGTGCGTGGCCCATCAAACTCACAAAAGTAGATGCCTTGCCATGTACCTAGCAATAGTCTGCCACGTTCTATAATAATCATCTGGCTAGTTCCTGTCGTAATAGCTTTCATATGTGCAGCAGTATTACCTTCGCTATGACGGTCAAGTTGATGATCCCAAGGGTATTGTTCATCTAATCTTCGTAATACGTCGCGTACAACATCTGGATCGGCATTTTCATTAATCGCAATACCTGCAGTTGTATGAGGACAGTATACAAGTGCCATACCATTTTGAATCTTACTAGCAGTAACAATCTGCATGACGTCGTGTGTAATCTCGATCATTTGATCGTGTTTTGTTGTTTGTAGGGAAAAGCTAGATAGCTGATTCATCGTAAGCTCCTTTATTCGTATTGGAAACAAAGTAATTGTAGCATGTTCTAATATTACTATAAGCAATGAAAAAAGAAGAGATGAAGCTGACCGAGCAAATATCGGTAGCGTCATCTCTTCTTTGACGGTTAGCGTATTAAATGATAACAGCAGTACCACTTACTGCAACCATTAACATACCTTCACGAATAACTTCATAATCGATATCTACCCCGATAATAGCGTTCGCGCCCATTCGATGTGCTTTTTCTTGCATTTCAGACATAGCAGCATCTCTAGCTTCCTGTAGCTTACTTTCATATGCTCCAGAACGACCTCCGACAATATCAGTAATCGAAGCTAGAAAATCACGCACCACATTTGCCCCCATAATAACCTCGCCAGTAGTAAGACCTAAATATTGTTTTACAGGATAACCTTCAACAGTAGATGTAGTCGTAATAACCATATTATTCCCTCCTAAACTTTTTGTAGCTCCACGTAATACTACTTAGTAAACAAAAAGTAACATCGGAAGCATAAGCTAAACTTTGTGTAGCTCCACGAGTTACTACTTAAGTAAACAAAAAGTAACATCGGAAGCACCTTCATTAATAAGCTCAATCGATGTGTAAATGATATGTAAGTCTAGTACGCAGCAATGTAGAAAAAAGTTTCCTATATCTTATCGTAGTCCAATAATATAAGTTTTATTCCATCAATGGTGTACGGAAAGAATTGTTCTATGAATCTATCACCGATAGCTTAATAGATTCATATATATAGCAATAGCTACTGTTGTATTAGTCATCGCATAACGTGAATTGAGAATATAGAAAGGTGGGTGATTATATGTCACTAGAGCTTAGTCAGTTTATTGAATTTGAATTAGAGCAGGAACGTTATGCTTTTTATATAGAAGATGTACAAGAAATTATTAAGATACAAGAGATAAAACAATTCCCTCATACCTTGCCATATGTCAAAGGTGTAATTAATTTACGGGGGCAAATTGTACCTGTTATTAGTTTGCGTAAACTGTTTCATTACCAAGAAATTGAGACAACGAAAGAGACTAGGATTATATTCGTTAATCATAATAACAGTATAATAGGAGTCATTGTCGATGCGGTACAAAGAGTAGCTTCGTTCTCTACGATTCAACTACCACCTGAGAAAGTGGGACATATGAAAGGGAGTACCTTTGTAGGTATAGGTGTTGCAGAAGATGGGTTAGTAGCAATTATTAAAATCGGACAGTTAATATAAAGATATACAGTAGGCGAGGTTTTATCTTAGAGGACTGATCCGATTTCAAGAATCATTATTCAATAATTCACGAAAAAATTAGTTTATGAAGATAAATTGAATAGATTAGGAGTAAAGAAATTAAATTAAACCAATACAAAAATAGTTATATGTGGTTGAATATAGTTATATTAAATCTATTAAATGATATTATATGTGTATTAAAACGTTTAACTTAATTCTATGAGATTTCATATAGGAGGATATTGTTTAATGGAACATTTGCATGGCTCGCATGATGTAGTACTTGTATTGTTTTCATATATCGTTGCAGTTGTAGCGTCATATACCGTTCTAGATTTAACGGGGATAATTAGCGCATCTAAAGGAAGAAGCCGTTGGTTGTGGCTTTTGTTCGGCGCTGTCGCCATGGGGGCAGGTATCTGGTCGATGCATTTTGTCGGTATGCTTGCGTTCACGCTCCCAGTACCTATTATGTATGACTTATCGGTTGTACTGCTTTCTATGGTCGTAGCTGTCGTAGCCTCATTCCTTGCGTTATTTATCGTGGGACGCAATGAATTAACGCTGATACAATTGCTAACAGGTGGGTTCCTTCTCGCAATTGGGATTTCAGCGATGCATTATATTGGAATGGCTGCAATGCAAATAGATATTAAGTATGACATATTCTATTTCACACTATCCATCTTGATAGCACTTGTTGCATCTATTGCTGCACTATGGCTTTCATTCTATTTCCGCAAGGGTGAAGGACGCTACGTAGGCTGGAAGAAGCTCGGTAGCGGATTAATTATGGGAGCTGCAATTGTAGGTATGCATTACACAGGGATGATGGCTGCTGAGTTCCATATAAGTGGGAAAGCTATGCTATCTTCAGGTATGGAGCTAGATCAGAAGCGACTTGCTTACTTTATCTCGGCAGGAACTTTGTTTACATTAGGACTATCATTAATTGGAATATACATATCTAAGCTATTTTCACATAAAGATTCTGAATTACAAGAAAAATCAGATGAGATCTATATCATTAATCAAGAGTTACGGCAATTGAATGATAACTTGGAACTATTGGTTGCGGAACGCACAGAACAACTTGAAAAAGCTCATGACGAAGCGATTAAGGCGAATATGATCAAAAGCCAATTTCTTGCCAATATGAGTCACGAATTGCGAACACCACTCAATGCAATTATTGGATATAGTGAAATGTTGCAAGAAGAAGCAGAAGAACTAGGCGAGCCCACATTCGTGGAGGATCTAGGGAAAATTAGTAAGGCGGGAAATCATCTGCTTTCTCTTATTAATGATATTTTAGATATCTCTAAAATTGAAGCTGGTAAGATGGAAGTTCACTTTGAGACATGTAGAGTGGCAGATCTGATTAAAGATGTAGTAACGACAATTTCACCACTAGTGGATAGTAATAATAATCAGTTGGAAATCCATTGTGAGGAAGGCGACATCACGACGGATGTTACAAAGCTACGGCAAATACTACTTAATTTACTTAGTAATGCTAACAAATTTACGAATGAAGGAAAGATTAGTTTACATATTAGCCGCGAAATAAGAGATGACAAAGAGGGTTATAGTTTCAGTGTTCAAGATACTGGAATTGGGATGAGTGACGAACAACTTGAGAAGCTATTTCAGCCATTTATGCAAGCAGACTCCTCAACAACGCGTAAATATGGCGGCACTGGTCTAGGACTAGCAATTAGTCAGCGCTTCTGTCACATTATGAACGGAACGATAAGCGTTGAAAGCAAGCTTGGAGTGGGTAGTACATTTAAGTGTTGGATTCCATTTGCTATTAACGAACTGGAATTGATTGCGGATGCGTTTATAGAGGCACCATATGAGCGATTACAAGAAAATAGTGAGGTAAGTATTTTACTTATAGATGATGAGCCACTCAATCGACAATTAATGGAGCGCTATCTAGCCGAAGAGGGATGGAAGATAGCATTTGCTGAAAGTGGGCAAGAGGGTCTTTTGTTAGCTAAACAGCTTAGACCGAAAGTCATTTGCCTTGATATTCTCATGCCGAGTATGGATGGATGGAGCGTCTTGATGACTCTGAAGGATGACCCTGAACTTTCAAGCATTCCCGTTATTATCTGGTCAATGACAAGTGATAAAAATTTAGGTTATACGCTTGGAGCAGCAGAGTTTCTGATGAAGCCAGTACAACGTGAGCGATTGATAGATGTACTAGACAAATATGTATCTAATCCTATTGATCATACTATTCTCGTTATTGAGGATGACACAACGACGAGTGAACTAATGACAAAGCTCTTACATAGAGAAGGCTATACCGTGACTCAGGCCCATAATGGTAGAGTTGCTTTAGAATGTGTAGCTAAGGAAGTTCCCCAATTAATTATTCTGGATTTAATGATGCCGGAAATGGATGGATTCCAGTTTATCGAAGAACTACGGAAGCAACAGTTGTGGAGAGACATTCCGATTGTTGTACTAACAGCGAAGTCGATTACAGTGGAAGATCGTAATAGATTGAAAGGTTATGTAAAGAACGTCATTCAAAAAGGATCATATGATCATAAATCGTTATTAACTGAAATTCATCATTTAATATCAGGTCATTAAAGGAGATAGAACGGCATGCATACCATACTGTTAGTGGAAGATAACGAAATGAATCGCGATATGCTTTCCCGTCGATTAGTCCGTAAAGGATTTCGAGTTATTACAGCGGAAGACGGTCAACAAGGGATAGTTCTCGCTACTCAAGAAAGTCCTGATCTTATTTTAATGGACATGAGTTTGCCTGTTGTAGATGGCTGGGAAGCTACAAAAATAATTAAAAGTTCTCCAAAAACGCAAGCGATTCCTGTTATTGCGTTAACTGCACATGCGATGGCTGGCGATGAAGAGAAGGCGTACCGCGCGGGTTGCGATGATTTTGATACTAAGCCGATTATGTTGGATCGGCTACTAGGGAAAATCGAAGAGAGACTGGCAAAGCATATAGAGTAAATTTATTATCTCGTGCATTAGTTATTTATACAAAAAGGTGTATATACCGTACGATCGGAGCATAAGAAATGGAACAACTCAAACTTAACTTAGCAAAGATATTAATCGTTGATGATCAGGAATATAACGTAAGTCTTTTGGAGCGAATACTTGGACGCGCTGGATTCAAACAATTATATAGCACAATGGACCCTTATCAGATTGAAAAAATGTTAGATGAGATTGATCCTGACATCATATTGCTCGATTTACATATGCCAAGGATGGATGGTTTACAGGCACTTAAGCTAATTCGTGAAAAGTCAGGTGAAAATAATTATCTACCAGTATTGATGCTTACAGCTGATATGACATCAGAGGCCAAGCAAGAGGTGCTTCAGGCAGGCGTTAATGATTTTTTGACCAAGCCATATGATCGAACAGAAGTTATTCTCCGCATCAACAATTTATTGAAAACAAGATATTTACATATGCAACTTCAACAGCATAATAATACGCTTGAAATGAGAGTGCGTGAACGGACAGAAGAACTACAGCAAGCAAAATTAGAAATTTTGCAATTGCTTGGGAGAGCGGCGGAATATCGAGATGATATGACAGGGCAGCATACACAACGAGTAGGTCATCTATCGGCTTTAATTGCAGGACGTTTAGGACTTCCAGACGGGCAGATTGACTTAATCAGAAGGGCAGCTCCTCTTCATGATATTGGAAAGATAGGTATCCCTGATGACATTTTGTTGAAACCAGGAAGATTTGAACCCCATGAATTTGAACGAATGAAGACACATACAACGATTGGTGCTAATATTTTGGAAGGAAGTTCGTTTACTGTATTAAAGATGGCAGGAATTATTGCGAATTCGCATCATGAAAAGTGGGATGGTTCAGGTTATCCTGGAGGGCTAAAAGGCGAAGAAATTCCTCTGGAGTCAAGAATCGTAGCACTTGCAGACTTTTATGATGCACTAACTCATGAACGTCCATATAAAAAAGCATGGAGTTGCATTGAAGCAATTACGGAAGTAGAAAAACAAAAGGGTTATCATTTTGATCCTCAAGTTGTTGATGCTTTTCTATACTTAGTTGAACATAATATGTTGGAAGAATTAGCTATATCATAACGCTATCACCATAATTAAATTGTGGAGCACAATAGGTTAAGTTACACGAAATCGCTTGCTTAGTAAATGTTGGGTTACACTTACATTGTGCTGAGCAGCGATTTTTTTGTGTAGTTTAATTATATGAAAAGTACACTATATTAGCAGAACCGTGTTATGAGAGGAGGAATTAATAATCGATTCCATCACTAACCAATCCATACTTTCAGATAGAGAAATATTTCTATGGCATGAACAAGAGAAGCTATTATATACACAAGAGTTACACGATACCGTTTTACAAGAACAAATTATAATGGCTAGAGCATTGGAAAGATTAGTGAATGATTACGCTACGATGAAAAGTGAAGACATTATCGATCAATTTGCTAGGTTATATGAACAACAGCAAGAAATTATTTATAGTATGCGACAATACTGTTCGCAGTTAAGATCGCCAGCGCTACTTGATGAGAATTTGGAAGCTGCGATTATGCGGCTTATTGATGGGGTTCACTTACAGTCGAACATTGAAGTCCACACTCGTATTACGGCTAATATCCGTTGTGCACAAGAGATCGAAATTCATCTTTTTCGAATCATACAGGAACTATTGCGTAATGCTATGAAACATTCTGAAGCTTCGGAAGTAACGATCAATCTAAGTATCCAACATGAACATATAGATCTTGAATATTATGATAATGGAATTGGTATGGAATTGAACCAAACTTTCATAGAGAAGCGGGTACACCATATGGGGTTAAGTGGTATGTATTATCGAATAGAGATATTAGGCGGAAAATTATTTATAGAAAGTGCACGAAATGAAGGTGTGAAGATAAGTATTCAGATTCCAAATTCGTTTCACATATAATGTGATTTCATAGCAACATCTATCTAGCCTCCGAATTGAGAAGGCTAGCTTTTTTCTGTATCGCTAGAAGCTACGAAGGGATGTTCAACTTCTTGCGATAATCTGAGGGTGAAACACCGTTATATTTTTTGAAGACACGACTGAAGTAGAAACTATCGTGATATCCAACTAATTCAGCGACTTCTGCAACACTATAATGATGTGCACGAAGTAATTCACGAGAGCGTTTCATACGAAATGATGTTAGATAGTGATTAGGCGTCATACCTGTATATCGCTCGAATAGATACGCAAATCTTCTACGTTCTACACCAATGTATTGTGAGATATGTGTGACAGATAGTGGCCTATTGTAACGTAAATGCATATACTGAACTGCCTGAAGCATAAGTTCAGATTTTTTGCTTTGTGTACATTGCTGAATCGAGATTAATAACGATTCGATTAATTTGTAAAACATAACTTTTGCTTGAATATTCGTTAAAGGATTAGGGCGAATATAGCGTTCAGCTAGATCATCGATGTACTGAGTAATATTTTCATTAAGACAAGATAGAATTAAAAATTGCTCTGCATACATCGGATAAGCTAGTTCATCTTCTTGGTTAATACGATATTGTATGACAGCATAGTTCCAGGGCTCGTCTTCTTTCACTACAAGCTGTAATTTCATATTAGGACCAGTATGTAATAACGCACCTGATTTTAACTCGTAGGTTGTACCGTTCATATTGGCAGATGCACATCCTGTTAGTGTTATAACTAATTCACTGCAGTCAGCCGAAGTATATCCAGTGTACGATGATGATGTTGTTGTATGTTTTATAATATCTACAAATTGAATAGAGGCTTCGGAAAAGAATTCTATTATTCGAGGTATTGGATATTCCATAATTTTGATTCCTTTCATTTGTTCATGGGGATAGCTTGAATTAATCCGTAAATAAAAACTATTAGGTATTTAGAGGTTAAGCATACAAATGATAATAATTATCAGTATCAATTAGATTTTATCAAATGAATGACTAGCTGTACATGGACAAAAATACAATTAAGTTGAAATGTTTAATTTGCTTGCGAAAAAAACCTATAGAAATAGCGTTATTATAATAATTTCAGTAAACATAACATGGACAAATGACAACATGAATATGAAATAGAATATAAAGTCTTATAAATATTGTAGACTAACACAAAATAATGAGTATTCATATCTCTATTAAATTGCCCTGGACTATAACTATTGCTAAGCGCTATAAATTTTGTGTACAGACATAAGTTTTGTTGTTGGTGAATAAAGTTGCACAAAGGAAACAATCGAAGTATACTATAAAAAACGGAGTGTAATCTTACGAAGCGACTTCTCGCTACGAAGAACAATATTTTGAAAAAAAAGTTAATTATGCTTCCGAAGTGACTTTTTGATCCTAAGAAGTATCTCGTGAAGCAACAAAAAGTGGTAATGCTTCCGAAGTGACTTTTTGTTACAAGGAGTATCTCGTGAAGCAACAAAAAGTTTAGGAGGGATTATTATGAAGTTACAAAGAGCGGGAATTCAACGACTGATGTTGGTAGGTATGGTATTACTTTTAAGTTGGGGTGCAATGGCATGTTCCAACCAATCCTTGAATACAGAAGAAGATGACGTTATTCATATTGTCACGACGATAGCTCAAATTGCTGATCCGATCTCAGAGATTGGTGGAGAGCATGTTAAGGTAACAAGTCTAATGGGTTCAGGAGTTGATCCCCATTTATATCAAGCAACAACAGGGGATATTTCCAAATTAGATCAAAGTGATGTCATTCTGTATAGCGGTCTTCATCTTGAAGCCAATATGCTTAAAGTATTTGATCAAATGAGTAAGTCCAAACCAGTTGTTGCAATCGGAGAAAGCATTGCTGAAAATGAGTTGTTGCGAGATGAAAATGGAGCAATTGACCCTCATATTTGGTTTGATATTAATTTGTGGAAGCAAGCATTAACAGCAGCAACAGAGCAATTAATCGAGATGAAACCACAATATAAGGAAGATTTTGTTACGAATATGGAGCAATATTTTGCGAAGTTAGATACCCTGAAACAGCAGAGTGTAACAAAACTAAGTGAAATTCCGCAAGAACAGAGAATATTAGTAACCGCACATGATGCATTTGGATACTTTGGTAGAATGAATGGCATCGAGGTTATTGGCCTACAAGGTTTAAGCACCGAGGCAGAAATTGGACTTACTGATATTGAAGAAACGATTGATATATTAATGGAGCATAAAGTACCCGCTGTATTTATCGAGAGTAGTATTAATCCAGCATCAATTCAAGCAGTAATCGAAGGTGCACAAAAAAATGGTGTTGATGTTCAATTAGGTGGATCGTTATATTCCGATGCTATGGGTGCAGAAGGAACAAGTGAAGGTACGTATATTGGCATGTATGAACATAATGTAGAGACGATTTATGAGGCGTTAATCGGGAAGGATGAGTAAAATGTTACCTGTAATAAGTGTAAATAATTTATCCGCGGCCTATCGTAAAAATCAAGTGCTACAAGACGTAGATTTTCAAGTGGAACCTGGAACATTGACGAGTATTGTTGGCCCCAATGGTGCAGGGAAATCAACATTAATAAAAGTTATGCTAAATCTACATCCACGTTTATCAGGAGATGTTTCCTTTATGGAAATGCCTTATAACAAAGCGAAGAAGCATATCGGATACGTGCCACAACGAGGTTCTGTTGACTGGGATTTTCCAACGAATGCACTTGATGTTGTGCTTATGGGTCTATATGGTAATGTTGGTTGGTTCAAATGGCCACAGAAAAAACATCGTGAACTAGCAATGCAAGCTTTATCTGAAATGGGTATGGCAGACTATAGCAACCGGCAAATTAGTCAGTTGTCAGGTGGACAACAACAGCGTGTATTTCTAGCTAGAGCTTTGGTACAGGACGCAGATATATACTTTCTTGATGAACCATTGGCAGGTGTAGATGCCGCAACAGAGCGTGTTATTATGGATACATTACAACAACTAAAAAGTCGCGGACGTACCGTTATGGTTGTCCATCATGATCTACAGACGGTAGAAGATTATTTCGATCATGTGCTACTACTTAATCGTACAGTTATTGCACACGGCGCAACGGATAAAGTATTTACTAATGACCATCTCTATGCTACCTATGGCGGTACGCTACGCTGGATGGGAGAGCGAGTGAGATGATCGGATTTTTATCATATAACGCACAGTGGGTACTGCTTAGTACATTGCTCTTAGGAATGGCATCAGGATTAATCGGAACACTCTCTTATTGGAAACGTCAAAGTTTAATGAGTGATACATTATCTCATGCAGCTTTGCCAGGTGTAATCTTCGGTTTTCTAGTTGCTGGTAGTAAAAACATGCCACTAATGCTAATCGGGGCAGCGATTAGTGCACTGTTAGGTGCTTGGTTGATTAGTTGGATAACTTCTTCTACGAGAGTGAAAGAAGATGCTGCAATGGGTATTATTTTATCTGTATTTTTTGGGCTTGGAATTATGCTATTGACCTATGTGAATAGAATGCCAGGTGGTGGGCAAAGTGGACTAGATAATTTCATATTTGGGCAGGCAGCATCAATGGTATCTAATGATGTGAAATGGCTATGTGTATTAGCCGCAGTTGTTATTTGTATCGTTGGACTGTTATATAAGGAATGGAAACTGTTTCTATTTGATAGTGCATTTGCACAAGGGCTTGGTCTATCGATCCGCTGGATGAATGCAATCTATACAGCAGTATTGGTATTAGTCATCGTCATAGGAATTCAAGCAGTTGGCGTAATTCTTATGGCAGCATTACTAATTATTCCGGCAGTTAGTGCAAGATATTGGACGCAATCTTTTCGCTTAGTTCTTATCCTATCAGCTGCTATCGGTGGCCTTTCGGGTATGTTAGGAACATTTGTTAGCACACTTGGTTCAGGATGGCCAACAGGTCCATTTATCGTTATTGCAGCATCAAGTATTTTTATCGTGTCATTAACATTCGGTACGAGTAAAGGTCTACTCGTTGTATATATACAACGTCAACATCAACGTAAGCAAGTGATTATTGCAGCCCAACAACGACGCGTAGAAAGGGGACAATAAGATGAGTTATACAGGATGGATACTCTTAACAGCATCTTTAGTTGGCCTTTCTTGTGGCTTAGTGGGTGTATTGCTCATATTGCGACGGATGGCAATGATGGCAGACGCGATTAGTCATACTGTATTGCTAGGTATTGTTGTTGCCTATCTTGTTACACAACAATTAAGCGGCGTACACATGTTAATTGGAGCGACAGTAGCTGGACTAGTAACCGCATTACTCATTCAATGGTTTCATCAAGTGGGCGTCCAGCAGGAAGCATCGATTGGTATCGTATTTACAACACTATTCGCAATTGGTGTTATCCTTATTGCGACGAAGGTGGGCAATGCTCATCTTGATGTGAAGCATACACTTATGGGTGAGATCACTTTTATCCCGTGGGAAAAAGTGAATGTTCCATTATTAGGAGAGATTCCAGAGGCGGTAGTTATCTTATTATTCGTACTTCTCGTTGTTCTATTTTTTGTGGTGGCGTTCTATAAAGAATGGAAGCTAACTTCCTTCGATCCGATCTTTGCAGCAAGCATAGGTATTCCGGTTACACTTATGCATTATGTATTTATGTCACTAGTATCATTAACAAGTGTAGCAGCTTTTGATGCGGTTGGAGCAATTATGGTTATAGCAATGCTTATTACACCAGCAGCTGCAGCTTATTTATGGACAGATAAATTGTATATGATGCTAATATTAAGCAGCTTGTTCGGTGTATTGTCTGCATTCATGGGTTATTATGGAGCGGTATGGCTTGATACGTCAATCTCTGGCGCAATGGCATTTGCAACGGGAATTATCTTCGCAATCAGCTTCTTAATCGCTCCTCGATATGGAATTATTGCTAAGTGTCGTAAGATACAAGTTGCTCAAGATTAAGAACACTATATAAACTTCTCCTATGCTTCATAAATGTAGACGTATAGATTGCCTGTCCCGAGTTAACCACTTAGCAATTATCTAACAAAAACGCAATATAAACGAAGGGCTACAGCCATTATCATTATTATGATAGCGGCTGTAGCCCTTTCTATATCAGATTACAAGTTAATTTTTAATCCACAACGTTTCAATACGCTCAAGCGGAACATCTTTCGTTTCAGGTACCTTTTTCCAAGTGAAGAAGAAGGTAAAGATTGAAAGTACTGCAAAAATACCGAATGTTAATGCAGGTCCAGCTGATGAAAGCAGCGGTGGGAATGATTGTGAAACAACATAATCTGCTATCCATAAAGACATGGAAGCTATCGCTGTTGCTATACCGCGAACATGGTTAGGGAATATTTCTGAAATAATTACCCATACGACAGGTCCTAGTGAAACTGCAAATGAAGCAACATACAATAGAATGAAAATCAATAACAAGTAGCCATCTGTATTTCCTGATTGGAAACACCATGAGATAATGATTAAGCTTACTGCCATCCCAGCAGAACCTATAAGTAATAATTGTTTACGACCAACCCTATCGATTAACCATATAGCAAGAATTGTGAAGGCAAAATTGATAAAACCGACAAGAATAGTTTGAATCAATGCAGCGTTCGTGCCAGCACCAGCTGCTTTAAAGATTTCAGGCGCATAATACATAACGGCATTAATACCTGTGACTTGTTGCATAACAGCAAGAACAACACCAACCAAAAGTGCCATTCTCAAAGTAGGGCTTTGTAATAATGATTTGAATGTACCTTGTGTTTTTGTGAATGATTCCTTAATATCAATCATTTCTTTTTGTGCTAATGCAGAACCATGAATTTTATTCAAAATGATAGAAGCTTCTTCGTTACGATTTTTCTTAATTAGCCATCTAGGACTTTCAGGAACAAAGAATAGTGCAATTAAGAAGATTACGCCAGGAATAACACCGACTCCAAACATCCATCTCCATGCACTATCTACTTGCCAAGTATGATCGCCACTTGAAGAAATCCATAAGTTTACGAAGTAGACAAGGAAAATACCAGTAACTGTTGCAAGTTGATTCAATGCAACAAGACGACCACGATATTTCGTAGGTGCAACTTCAGCATTATATAATGGACAAATTGTAGAGGTAAGACCGATACCAAGTCCACCTATAATACGAGCGATAATGTACATATCGAAAGTTTCTGGTATTGCAGAACCGATTGAGCTGATAATGAATAGTATAGCAGCTGCAATTAGTGTTTTTTTACGACCAAACTTTTCACTAAGAATACCGGAAAATCCTGCTCCGACAATACAGCCAACGATTAAGCTGGATACTGCCCAACCCACTTGAAAATCAGTTAAAGAAAACTTTTCGTCCATGAAGCCAATTGCACCTGATACTACCGCAGTATCAAAACCAAATAATAATCCGCCTATTGCGGCGACAATAGAAATTAGTGTAACAAACTTCAAACTAGATGTTTCGTGTTGTGTCTGTTGTTGTGTGCTCATATACGATCCCCTCTAGCATGCAATGGATGCTATAACTTAATATGATGAATCCGTAAGTTATTGTAGCATGTTAATCATATTTTATTCTCAAGGGATACCTTCAATTATTTGTGCAATAGTAGCACATTTTTAAGTAAGTGCTATAAATTAACCTTAACTATCCTTTTTAAACGGTTGATCGGTACTCAGATGGCGTTTTACCTACTACTTTTTTGAATACTCTACTGAAATAGTTAGGATCATTGTATCCGACTAAATAGCATATTTCCTTTAAGCTAATGTCTTTATTTCGCATCCATTGTTTTGCATGATGAATTCGAATACTGGTAACATAGTCGATGAATGTTTCACCTGTTTGTTGTTTAAATACTTTACTGAAGTAATACGGATTCAGATGAACATGCTCAGCAGTTTCTTCCAAAGATAGCTCACGCTCATAATTTTTTTCGATATATTGAATAGCATGATCAATCATATTAAAAGTCTGATGTTCTCGCTCCTGCCGAATTTGTTGAATGGCTACATTCACGTAGCTCATACGTTCCGATGAAGCAAGCAATAAGGGTTGTGTTCCCTGTTGTTCCATATTTTCGAATAAACATATTCGTTTATTGTCGTTGGCATTAGTGGAGGCAAATACTGCTTCAAAATATGAGCGTCTGGCTCCATGTATGCCATGGTGGATATTTCCAATACCTATTGCGATTTTTTTATTATACCCAATAGTGACCATATCAATATTCAATAGTACTAGGCATATCGATTCCATATGCGATCGCATCGTATGAAGCGAATAATTGGCCTCATCTACCATAACAAAAATAGCAATATGATCGTTGAAGACTGTACTTGCTACATATTGATAAATTTCTGGTATATGGTTGAATAACTGTAATGCAAAGATATCATAGAGCTCTTTTCGTAACGGATATGATTGCGGCAAGGCGATAACAATTGCAGTGCAGTGTTCAATACGCAGTTGTAGACTATCTGCAAGGCTACAGATATCTTCGTTAGATATAGTATCACTCATTAGACCAAGAGCAAGCTCAGTTTTCACTAGAGGAATTAATTCTGACAATTGTTGATCTTTTAATAATTGTAGTTGTAGTGCTTCTTGTTCTTTTGCAATTTCATCTATTAATGATTGCAAAAGTTTGACGATATCATCACGCTTTGCTGGTTTAACAAAGTAGTCCCTCACGCCCATTTTAAGTGCCTCTCTTGCATATTCAAAATAATCATATGCCGTTAGTAAGACCATTCGAGTACGAGGTAACGCACTTATAATGTTTTTCAATGCTGTAAGTCCATCAATTCCTGGCATACGAATATCCATCATGATAATATGTGGTTTATAGATAAGTGATTTCTGGATCGCATCTCGACCATTCTCCGCTTGAATAATTTCGAATTGACCTGGCATCATATTGTTAATAATCCATTCCATACCTTCGCGTTCTAACGCTTCGTCATCCGCTATTAGTATCCGATACATATGCAACCTCCTAAAACTTTTCATATACTTCATGTAATAACTGATTGCTAATGAAAAGTTACATCGTAAGCATAATAACTTTTCATATATTCGTGAAATGACTGTTGGCAAATGAAGAGTTACTCCGTAAGCACAATCTCTTGTTGTTTGGGAATACGTAGTTTGATCGTTGTACCTACCCCAATCGTACTATCAATATAGACGGCATGTTGCTGGCCATAAATTAACTGTAACCGTCTGAACACATTGCGACTACCTATACCTGTTGAACCTGTTCTTTGCCCTGATGATAATGGTTTTTCCGAAGGAGAATCATAGTTAAGTAAATTCAATCTTGTCTCTTCATCCATACCAGTTCCATTATCCGATATTTCAATCCAGGTGTAAGTTTTATCGCCGTAAATACGCAACGTAATCGTGGCGCCAGATTCCATGCCTTCAATGCCATGCATAAATATATTTTCTAATATCGGCTGTAACGTTAATACAGGTACACGAGTCGTTAATTGCTCTTCATCTATATCAATAACGAAGTGCACTCGATCACGAAACCGAGTGTGTTGAATATAGAAATAATCTTCTGCATGTTTCACTTCGTCTCGTAAAGGTACAGGTTTGTCCATTTGTCTCAAGTGATATCTTAGTAAATTTGACATCGTTACCGTGAGATCGCTCGTCTGCTCTGCTCCTTCAATAAGAGCTAACTTAGACAATACATTCAGTGAATTGAATAAAAAATGTGGATTTATCTGATTTTGTAAGACCTCTATTTCTAGCTCACGTAACTGTTTATCTTTCTGTAATGCTTCTTTTTCGGAATCGATAATGATTTGTAAGTTGTTTTTCATTTGATCTAATGCATCACTCAAAATGTAGAATTCACTGTTGGGTGAATATCGGGGAAGTGTCGCATTTAGCTCACCATGAGAGATCTTCTCCGCAACGGTAACGAGTTGTTGAATAGGTTTCGTTATGAGGGAGGATATCCAATAAGCAAGTAAAAGACTCAACGTTGTAGTCGCAATGAGTAAGTAGATCCCTGATTGTTTCATACTAACAATGATCAACATAATGGTTTGATATAATCCAGAATACACAGATAATTCTTTGCTTATTAAGTTATAGCTTTCCTCGGAAATAAAGGAAGAGAGTTGCTTGATCTCCTCATAATAATCAACATAAGCAAGTGATGAATTTTGATCTAACATAAGCAATAATGTAGTTTCACTACTTATATAGGAATTCAGCAGATTACGAAAACTCGTTGCTTCAAGTAACAGTTTGTAATCTATTGGTTGTTGTTGCAAGTTCGCTTGTAAGCTTGAAAGTTGATCATTATTGTTAAGTTGTAATAATATCGATGTGTCTTTCTGATCGATATATTGCGAAATATAACCTATCTGTTGTTTCACTTGTTCATCAATCTGTTGATATAGTAGCACGCGAGTTAGCATCGTATTATAGCTTTCATTAATACGATAACTACTCTGAAATAGTACATATGAGATGATGCTATTGAGTAATAATAGTAACGGCAAAGCAATAAATAATATTTTCCTTGTACTCATAAAGTAGACTCCGATCAATGGGTTACAACAGTAGTTGTAATGTACTGCATGGTCTGAATGTTACCGTACTTGAAGTGTTGGTCAAGAGTAATGATTGCTTGGCGGCCAATTTCTGCAGGTTGCTGGACGATTGAGGCGCGAATTAATCCTTGAGATAGTAATTGCTCTGTTGTCGACAAATTATCAAAACCATATACAGTGACATTATGTTTCTCGATGGATTGTAAACCTTCGACAATTCCAATGGCATCGAGACCACTAAAACCAACGATTATAGAAATGTTTGGATATGTATTCATCATTTCAACCGTTTGTTTAGCTGCTTCTAATTTAGAAATATTAGATGATCGAATATCGACAATATCAATTAAAGGTTGTGCAGCTATTCTTTCTTGAAATGCTTCTAATCGTAACATTTGACTTGCCTGTGCACTTCCTATGATGACACCGATCTGGGTTCTACTATTGACTTGTTGTAGAACTAACTCGGCCATCTGTTGACCAGCTAATTGATGATCGGTGCCGATATAGGCAATTCGTTTACTTTGCGGAGCATCCATATCCACCGTTACGACAGGGATGTTCTTTGCAAAGGCACGTGCGATTAAGTCTATATATTGGGGTTCTTCTATCCCTTGCGCGATAATGGCATCAGGTGAGGAAGCGATTGCCTTTTGCAACAGTTTAAGTTGCTCCTGAACATTATTCGTACTAGGTCCGATATATTGAATCTCCATGCTGTATTGATTCGCTATAGCTTGTGCACCTTGCTCCATCTGTTTCCAAAATGGATTGTCATATTGTTGTGCAATAAATATGATATGCTTCTTTTCTAGTTCATTGCTATAGCTTCCATTTAACTGTGCGACAAAGCTATCTGTTTGAATAACAGAGGCAACAAAACGAGTAAGAAAGACTGCTACGAAGGCAATTAACACTATAGCGAGAACACGTTTGACCATAATGACACATCCTTGTTGCAATGATAGGAGTTAGCTTATCACAAATAGAGCTGAAATATGAATTAATTAAATATTAACTACTAGTAGAATGTGGGTATAACCTCAAGATTGATGTGTAATCTCTCTGAAATTAAATGTCTTCACTATGAAATATTGTTGTACAACTATGGTGAAGATAACGACTAAGGCATATCCACGAGAGATGAGGTAGACAAGAAATAATGACTAAACAGAAAAAAACGAATCGATATCGTCAATTGTTATGGAGCATGATGAAGACAGGAGTACTTGGGTTTGGTGGTGGTCCTTCTGTTGTTCCGTTAATTCGTCATGAAGCTGTAAAAGCCTATGGCTGGTTAAGTGATGATGAGTTTGGTGAAATATTCGTGCTAGCTAACACTTTACCTGGTCCTATTGCGACGAAGATGGCGGGATATCTCGGATATCGCTTACAAGGAATAAGGGGTGCAGTTATTGCAGTAGTAGCTCATATTCTTCCTTCTTCACTAGCGATGATAGCTTTAATTTCTGCAGTTGGGTATTTCAGCAGTTCACTAGTAGTCCAAGGGATGATTAGTGCAGTTGTGCCGGTAGTAGCTGTTATGCTCGGCGCAATGGCATATGAATTTGCAGAGAAAGCGGTAAAAGGTCTAGGCATCTATTTCGGTGTTGTTTTTTTCGTACTGGCACTGCTACTTTTACAAGTAATTAATGTACATCCAGCAATCGTTATTATGCTCTTTATTGGTTATGGAACGATGCACTTCACGTTCGTCGATCGATGGAAAGCGCACAAAGCTCAGAAAGAGGGACAATGATAATGGATTGGATTGAACTTATCCAGCTTTTTATAGGTTTCCTCATTGCTAATATTTTGGGATATGGTGGTGGTCCCGCATCAATCCCGCTCATTTACAATGAAGTAGTAGAAAAATATGCTTGGTCTACGCCAACAGAGTTTTCTAATGTAATAGCATTAGGTAATGCATTACCTGGACCAATATCAACAAAAATTGCGGCCTATATAGGCTATGACGTAGCTGGAATAGTAGGCAGTATTATTGCACTTATAGCGACAATAGTGCCATCAATTATCGCTTTAATTGTCATGTTAAAATTGCTGCAAAAATATCGCGAATCAAAAGTGGTTAAGGGCATCAGTTTGTTAGTTCAGCCTGTTATAGCGATGCTTATGGTTGTTTTGACATGGCAACTGGCGGATAACTCGATTGGAGATATTGGATGGCTGCAAACGTTTATTATTGCACTTGTAGCTCTTTGGGCGATGCATAAGAAAAAGATTCATCCTGCTTTTGTTGTTTTAGCAGCGTTTGTATATGGAGGTTTCGTACTACCATATTTCTGATAAAATGGGCTAGTTATAGTTATTAGAAATTTATCTGTTGCTACTACCAACTCCGTTGTATGATTGACTAAGGATGTGATTGCATCCATATCGGTAGATCACGTTCATCAGAGCTTGATTACTTTCATGAGGGGTAGATGCACTGTGGCAAGCGAACACGTTAATGGATTTATTATTGATTTGGATGGAACGGTATATACGGGACAACAGGACATTCCGGGAGCAATTAATGGGCTACGCAAGTTGCAACAGTATAACATTCCTTTTCTCTTTCTTAGTAATCGTGGCAATTATTCTAGAGCAATGTGTAAGGACAAGCTTGCTGTAATGGGTATCGAAGTAGATGCTGAGCAAATTGTATTAAGTTCAACAGTTACGGCCAGATATTTGCGGGATCATTATCCACAAGATGCAATATGGACGCTTGGTGATGCAGGATTAGCTGAAGAATTACGATCACATCAGTTAGTTATCGCGGATAAGCCGGAGCAAGCAAAATGGCTAGTCATCACTTTACATGAATCTTTAACGTACGAAGATTTGAATATGGCGTTCCGTGCTGTACGTGCTGGAGCGCAAATTATTGCTACGAATGAAGATCGCATGTTTCCTACTGAAGCGGGAGATTGTATAGATGTAGCGGGTATGATCGGTGCAATTGTATATTCGACAGGGATCGAAGTAACAAAAGTGATGGGGAAGCCATCCACCATTATGGCGGATACGGCTCTATCTATTCTAGATTTACCAGCTGCCCAGTGTATGGTTGTTGGTGATAGTATCGCTTCTGATGTAATGCTAGGTATGTTGCATGGAATGTCTACAGCGTTAGTATTAACAGGATCAACTACTTTAGAAGATGTGCAGCAGAGTGAGATAAAACCAGATATCGTTGTAGATAGTTTGGCTGAATTAATCGATCAACATCTGTCTTGAGAAGTAAGTGTCATTATAAATGAGAAAACGCTCTAGCGATTATTTTTCGCTGGAGCGTTTTCTTGTAATAAAAAGTTGCTACGAAACATTACATACCACGTATATAGGAAGTAGGTGCATCAATATGACCTGTAACTTGCTTTATTGCATGCAATGCCCAGTAAGGATCATTGAGCATGCCACGTCCGATCGCAATAAGATCAGCATCTTGATTGGCCAGTACAGATTCAGCAATTTCTGGTTGTTCTAGTTTACCGACAGCAATAATCGGAATGTTGGGGAAAGTTGACTTGAAAGCCCGTGCATAAGGCACTTGATATGCAGCGTGATGACCTGGTTGAACAACGGATACAGGACCTTCACCGCCAGTAGATACATGGAAGCAATCAACACCGGCTTCATAGTAACGTTGAGCTAACGCAAGGGAATGTTCCAAAGTATAGCCATTCTCCATATATTCAACAGCAGAAATGCGGAATATTAATGGCATCTCAACGGGCATAACCGATCTTGCAGCTTGCACAACTTGTTCGCCAAATAAAGCAAGGTCCGAGCCGTATTGATCGTCACGTTGATTAATATTTGGTGAGTGGAATTGATGAATTAAGTAACCATGCGCACCATGGATTTCGATACAATCGAATCCACATGCTACAGCGCGCTTGATGGCCTCCTTGAATTTCTCGACAACTAATTGGGTTTCTTCAGTTGATAAAGCATGAGGCTTAGGTGAACTGTCATCATGTGTTACAGAAATAGCTGATGACGATACAGCATCAGGAGCATCCGTTGCTTTTCTGCCGGCATGAGCGATTTGTATTCCTATTTTGGCACCTTGTTTATGCGCAGCATCAACGATTCGTCGAAATGCAGGGATTTGATCGTCAGACCATAGACCGAGACAACGATTACTAATTCTACCTTTAGGTTCAATATTCGTCATCTCAACAATGATTAGAGCTGTACCGCCAATTGCGCGAGAAGTGTAGTGGATATGATGCCATTCATTTGGAATGCCATCGTTTTGTTCAACAGCATACTGACACATCGGAGCCATAACGATGCGATTCTTCAATGTCATATTTTTTATCGTAAGTGGTTGATCAATGTAAGTCATTTCTCATCATCCTTTATGAATTATTGGTTTATATGAAATAGTGACAAATTATTGACAACAAGTTTTGGACGAACTCAAAATCACACTCAAAAATTTCCAATTAGAAGTTGCAGTTGATACAATGAATATATACTCAAAGGTGTCATTACTTTTCTTGTAATTGTTCAATGCTGCTAATAAGTAATTTACATCGTGGATATTGTTTTAATGTATTCATCATCCCCTTCATTATTGCTTGACTAGCATTGGTAGATTGGAGTTGTTCTAATAAAATAACAAGTGATTCTGTTTCTAATTGGTCATCATTAGTTAACAATAATTGATTAATCTTCTCTATAATTTGTTGCAATGTCATCTTATATTCGGGTGAAGTGCATCGATGATTGAACATCTCTTCTGTTACATATCCTACAGTTGCGTTATAAGCTATTGCATTCGTTTTATCAACTAGACTATGCGATAGTAATGTAATATCTATTGGCAATTTTTGCGTTATCAAAAACTCAGAGTACCCTTTTAGATTTCCTTTAATACAAAGTAAAAGATCGTATTTTATTGATTCAATTGAGGAACCATATACTTTATCAATCAATCTTAATAAAGATGCAGAAAATTGCTGATCATAAAAAGCAATTTTGGCAAATAAATTTTTGTTTACGTGGAGCATTTGCTCTTTTACAAATATTAAAGCGAATTTACTATGTGATTCAAGCGACTGGAACATTACAGTATATAGCGTAAATAGTTTGTGTTCATTGGGACTTTCACTATTGACTACTTGGTCAATGTTGTTTGTTATGTTCATCATAAAGTTATCAATTATCGAAAAAATTAGTTCCTCTTTAGATTTAAAGCTAAGGTAGAAAGCACCTTTAGAAATTCCGCACTTTTCAGTTATTTCTTGAATAGACGTGGATTCAAAGCCTTTCTCAGCAAATAAATCAATCGCATTATTAATGATTAGCTGTTTTTTTGGCATAATATAATCCCTCGCTTTTGGTATCGGTTGACATATGACTTATTAGTCATTATTATAAAAATTATAAGATAGAGAGTCAAGAAAGGATAGGTGTACTAGTGAACTCGATAGTGAATTTTGTATTGAAAAATAAGTTAGCAGTATGGTTACTCACCATAATTATAACGTTTTCTGGTGTGTATTCATCAACAAAGATGAACATGGAGACCATTCCGGATATCTCAATTCCATATTTAATGGTTATGGATGTGTATCCTGGTGCAACTGCTGAACAGGTTATGGACGAGGTTACCGTTCCACTTGAGAAGATTCTTGAAAATCTAAGTGGAGTAAAAACCGTTATGTCTACTTCCTATTCTAGCATGTCTAGTTTACAAGTGGAGTATGATTATGGCACAGATATGGCTGAAGCCAAGCGGGAAATTCAAGCAGCGCTTGATGGAGTGAAATTGCCAGACAATGCTCAAGAGCCAATGATTACAGCTATTAGCTTTAACATGATGCCAATTTTAGCGCTTAGTATAAGTAGTGATACAGAAGATATTGTTAGTTTGACTCATACAGTTGAAGATATTTTACTTCCTAAGATTGAAAAAATCGAAGGTGTAGCTTCAGCAACTATGACTGGTCAACATATAGAAGAGGTAGAACTTACTTATAACACAGACAAAATGGCTAGTTTAGGTGTTACAGAAGAGACGATCTCCAATCTAATCCAAGCTAGTGATATGTACACTTCGTTAGGTATTTTTGAATTCGAAGAAGCTGAACAAGCGATCTCCGTTGATGGTAAGTTCATGACAATAGATGATCTTAGCGAAATGCTGATCCCTGTCACACCTACTGCAGATCAACCAGCGCCGTTCGTGAAATTAGGTGAGCTTGCTGATATTGAATTAGTAGGTAAAGTTCAATCCGTTTCACGTACTAATGGTCAAGATGCGATTGCGATTCAAATCGTAAAAGCTCAAGATGCCAATACAGTTACCGTTGTTAATGAGTTGAAAGATTTAATGAAAGATGAGCAAGAGCGTATTGACGGTCTAGTTGTTGAAACAACACTTGACCAAGGTGCTCCTATTGAAAAGTCTGTTCTTACGATGGTAGAAAAAGCGATCTTTGGTGGATTAATCGCCGTTCTTATTATTCTATTATTCTTACGTGATTTCAAATCAACAATTATATCTATTGTATCCATTCCGGTATCATTATTTATGGCTTTACTAGTACTGAACTGGTTAGATATCACGTTGAATATCATGACACTAGGTGCAATAACTGTAGCGATTGGTCGTGTTATTGATGACTCGATCGTCGTCGTCGAGAATATCTATCGACGCATACATCTCAAGGAAGAGAAGCTATCTGGTCGTGCGCTAGTTCGTGAAGCAACGATTGAGATGTTCAAACCAATTCTATCCTCTACATTAGTAACGGTTGCGGTATTTGCTCCGTTAGTATTTGTAGGTGGAATGATCGGTGAATTATTCTTGCCATTCGCTTTAACGATGAGTTTCGCATTAATTGCATCTTTACTTGTTGCAATTACAATCGTTCCGGCACTTTCTCATATCTTATTTAAGAAAAAACTGTATGCTCCAAAAACAGAGAGCAAACATAAAGAAGTAGGAACATTAGCTAAAAAGTATAGAGGAATATTAGAGTGGACGCTTAAACACAAAGCGATTACGTCTATCATTTCTATCGTTATCTTGGTAGGTAGTTGTTTATTAACTCCATTAATCGGAGTTAGCTTCCTTGGAAGCGAAGAAGAAAAAGTAATGTATATTACTTACTCGCCAAAAGCTGGTGAATTACATGAAGATACACTTAAATATGTTACAGAAGTAGAACAAACACTAATTGCTCGTGAGGATGTTGATATCGTTCAATTATCTATCTCAGATAGTGCAGATATGATGTCAATGATGTCAGGCGGAGCAGGTGGATCGTTAATGTATGTTATCTTCGATCCAGATATGAAAAACTTCCCAGAAGTACGCGAGGAAATTGAAGAATATGTGAAAGATATTGGCCACCCAGGTCGTTGGGGCAGTCAAAACTTCGCAATGGGTGCCATGTCTAGTAATGAAGTAACTTATACATTGCATAGTGAGGATTTGGATACATTAACCGAAGCCGTTCTCAAGGTTGAAGAAACATTACAAGGAAGTTCCTTATTAACAGATGTATCTTCGACGAAAGAAGAAAGCTTTGAGGCGTATACAATCAAAACAGATCAAGCTACTTTATTGCAATATGGATTAACAACAGGACAAATCGTTATGATGTTATATCCTGATAATTCAAAATCAGTATTAACAAAAGTTGAAAGTGACGGAAAATCAATTGAAGTCATTGTTCAAAAAGAAGCAGTTACTCCAAAATCATTTGAAGATATAATGAAAATGCCTATACAAACTCCGATGGGTACAACAGTCGAGCTTGGTGATATTGTTGAGATAGAGGAAGGTTACGCCGTAAATAGTCTATCTCGAAGCCAAGGACAGTATACTGCTACAGTATCAGGTACAATTGTCGGTGAGGATGTATCGAAAGCATCTTCCGATGTAGGTGGAAAAGTTGAGGCACTTGAATTACCGAAAGGTGTTGAGCTAGGCGAAGCAGGAGCAATGGCTGACATTCAAGAAGGATTTACGCAACTTATTGTTGCAATGCTTGCTGCAATAGCAATCGTCTACTTCATTCTTGTGGTAACATTCGGTGAAGGTCTTGCACCGTTCGTAATTCTACTATCATTACCGTTTACGGTAATTGGTGCATTCGCAGGGCTGTTCATAGCGGGAGAAACAATTTCTATACCAGTTATGATGGGACTACTGATGCTCATAGGTATCGTCGTCACGAATGCCATTGTACTCGTCGACCGTATTATTCATATGGAACGTGAGGGACTTACATTACGTGAATCTATTCTAGAAGCTGGAACTACTCGTCTTCGTCCGATCTTAATGACGGCGATTGCGACTATCGGTGCGATGATCCCACTAGCAATTGGTGGCGGTGGTGGAGGATTTATCTCTAAAGGTCTTGCCATTACAGTTATCGGTGGTTTGGCAAGTTCGACATTGCTGACACTAATCATTGTTCCAGTTGTGTATGAGATGTTATCAAAATTACTGAAGAAAAATCGTCGTGAAGTAGAAGAAAACTAATATCCTCTAATAGAAAAGCAGTTTGCGCTTGAACGAAATCGTTCATTTGCAAACTGCTTTTTAACTTGGTGCGAGCCATGAGAAATAAGGAATGTTACGTAAAATTCCGAACGTTATGGTCATTGTAACCATGAATGTCATAATAATATTCGCAGACATCTTTTTGTGATAACGCTTTGACAACCAATATAAACCGTACAGTGGGATTAAGAAATAGATTAACATATTATAGTGAAATGACATCTCGAAATTAAAATGTAAAAGTTCGGTAGCTGCTCGAGTAATACCGCAACCTGGGCAGTATAGACCTGTTACGGTGTGGAATGGACAAGGTATTCCGAGGTTCGTAAGTGGTAACCAGATTTTAATGTAGGCTACTGTTCCAATTGCAAAGAAAGAACCCCAAAATAATTTAGGATTCTTTCGAACAAAGGATTGGAAATTATAATAATTTATTAACATCATTTTGTGCGAGTGCGTAGGTTACAATTCCAAAACCAAAGATACAAAGAATAAGATATAGAGTTGAATTGTCAGTCCCTTGGAAACCACGCTGGCGTTGTGCTTCATAAATATGTTTACCCACTTGGTAACCCCACACGATTGACCAAATACCACAAGTTACTATTGATAATAGGAAGTGTTTTCCTCCTGTGAAGTCTGGATCACCACTTATTTTACCAATATCATTAGTCATAACTATGAACCAATAAATTCCATACAACCCACATGTAACAAGTGATAATATGATGCATAATGCGATGTTTCTTTGTTCAATCATGTAAAATCTCCTTCTACGTATATAATCTTATTAATATAACTTTTATATTATAGGAGATAAATACTGGTTATGACAAGGGGAGTTAATAAAAATTTACCATTAAATTACGATATTTAGATTGTTTGCAATCGATCTAATATAGGTCGCAGCAGCATCATATTGATCGTTGGTCGACAGATGTTCGATAATAATCGGAATATCTCCTTTTAACAAGTTCAATTGCTGAAGTAGTACTGCGTAATTAAGTTGTCCTTGTCCAGGAACAACTTCATCAAAGTGCAGTGTTAGCTTTGGTTGTAAAATGATATCTTTGGCATGTACATTCTTAATATATGGACCAAGGTTTTTAATGAAATCAATAATAAGTAAATCATTTTGATAGTAGGTATGCGGTGTATTAATAATATTGACAGGATCAAAGTGAACCGCGAATGCTTTGCGATCAATAGCTGTTACTAATTGCACATAGCTTTCTACGTTATTAGGAAAGACCCAAGGCATCATTTCTAGAGCATAAAACGTTCGGGTAGGTTGTACCGCATCAATAATAGTACGGACGGTATCCACAATAAGGGCAAAAGTGTCGCTCGTTAAGTTATCCACATGTGGACCATCCCACTGCTCACCACGTGATCCTGCTATGTTCACACATACGCCAGCACCTATTTCATTAGCTAGATTCAATCTCTGTATACAATGATTGATGGCATTTTTGGCTGTTACTTCATTCGGGCTAATGGGATTACTCCATGCACCAACTTCAGCGATAACAATATCATATTGCTTAGCTATGGCAAGATAATGTGAAGCAAGATCCATATCAGTTCCATCAAACGGACAAGTCGTTGCACGAAAACGAGCTTCATACAATGCTTTTCCCCAAGCTTCTGGAGTTTCATGTTCAATAAATACTTGGCCACCCAAACGCATAATTCTGCCTCCTTTTATCATACAGTTACAGATAATGCTAGATTATCATGAACGCGTGTTCATGTAAATGTCTGATATTTATATGGTAGATAGTCTGAAAGAAAGTAGTAATAGTTGACATTGGTAAAGTTTAAGCGATATGATACTCGTATGAACACGTGTTTACACGAAAGTAGGTTAGCGAATTTGAAAAAAAATGAAATTAACAGTATAGAGGTTGCACGACTTGCCGGTGTATCACGTAGTACGGTCAGTCGCGTTGTTAATAACTATCCGAATGTACCTATCGAAACGAAAGAGAAAGTAATGAAGGCAATTAAAGAGCTCAACTACTTTCCCAATGTATCAGCACAGATGTTAGCAGGGAAAAAGTCTCGCACCATTGGCTTATTTATGGTCAGTTCAGGAGAAGTTTCTGTAGATGTACTTACGAATATGATGATTGTAAGTGTAATAGAAAATGCATCAGATTATGACTACTATGTACTTACATATATTATTCGTGATACGACAGATGTAGATATCATTAACAATGTGAAAGAAATTTTTTACCAGCGTAGAATAGATGGAGGTATCTTTATCGGTACAGAACATTATGAACCTTTTGTTGAAGAATTGATTCAAGAAGGTTTTATTATTGGCGTATTTGATCAAGAGCATCCAGAGCAAACCAGTGGAAACCGGATTGTTGCAAATTTCAATAATGAATCAGGCATGAAGCAAGCAATCGCTTATCTAGTAGGTTTGGGACATCGCGAGATTGGCGTTATTAATGGAAATGTAAAACGTCTATCAGGTGAGCGCAAATACGAAGGTTTTACTCAAGCGATGGAATTAAATTCCTTGCCGATGAATCCAAGCTGGATATTACCTGCAGATTTTACAGAAGAGGCAGGATATAGCTCGATGAAGCGATATCTCGAACGCCAAGAGCCATTGCCAACGGCATTTGTCGCTGCTAATGATAGCATAGCTTTCGGTGCGATTCGTGCGATTCGTGAACAAGGTCTACAAGTTCCCGCTGACATTTCTGTTATTGGCTTCGATGATCATGTTTTAAGCGAGAAACATTCTCCGCCATTAACAACGGTTAAAGTAGATTTCAAACGTCTATTCAAAGATCTAATGAGTGTCTTAATCACAAAAATTGAAAAACCTTCAGATGATATTAGGCAAGTTAGTGTTGATAGTTCATTAATTATCCGTGATTCGTGTATGCGTAAGGAATAAGATTCTGAATGAATGGAAAGGGGTAAGACATAATGAATTTATTTATAACGGGTGCTAATCGAGGACTTGGTTATGAGATTTTGGCGGAAGCATTGCAGCGTGGACATCATGTCTATGCAGCATTACGTAATGAACAAGCCAAGAATCAGCTAACGTCTTTAATTACTCAACAAGGCTTGGATGAGAATCGAATTACAATACTAGTATGTGATGTGACAAAAGAAGCTGACATAGCTAGAATTGCATTGCAATTGAAGCGTAGTGACGTAGTATTGCACAGCATAATCAACAGTGCAGCAATACTGGTAGGTCGTGAGACCGCTATTGTGGATTTGGATATAGATGATGTGATCAATAGTTTTGATATTAATTTATTTGGGCCGATGCGTATCGTTAAGCATTTATTACAACTATTAGCTCAGAAAGAGAGTTCTATCATTAATATATCTTCGGAAGCAGGTAGTATTACGAATGCTTATGCAGGAGATTATCCGTACTCACTTTCCAAATGTGCTCTGAATTTGTTTTCTGAACAACTAAAAAGATGGTTACATGCGCATGATACGTATGTATGGAGTATTCATCCCGGATGGATGCGTACAGATATGGGGGGACCATCAGCACCACTTTCCCCTCAGCAAAGCGCGCAAAGCATCGTTAATATTATTGAACGTAAAGTAGCTATTGATTCGACATACGCATTTATTAATTATAAAGGCGAAGCAATGAGTCTATAAAACTTGAGTGGAATACGAAATATCGTATTAATCTGGAATAGTATTGTGTAGTTCATTATCATACATAAAAGTATGATGAAAAGATGAATTTTTAATAAATGTTATGCAATAGATCGTAATTTTCAAAAAGTTGTTTAAAAGAATGCGGTTACATTGTATAATGTTGCAATTATTCTCCTATTACCATTTGTAATTCTAGCCCAAAATGGATATGATAAATAGGTATAGTTAATGAGATCGTTCTAGATTAACTAGTCATCATTAAGGAGGATTTATAATGGCATTAGAATCAATGAAGGATATGTTGAACAAAGCACTTAAAGAAGGTTATGCTGTTGGTCAATTCAACATCAATAACCTAGAGTGGACTCAAGCTATTTTGGCTGCTGCTCAAGAAGAAAAATCCCCAGTAATTTTGGGTGTATCTGAAGGCGCTGCTCGTCACTTTGGCGGTTTCAAAGTTGTAACTGCAATCGTTTCTTCTCTTATCGATGAAATGAAAATTACTGTTCCAGTTGCTATTCACTTGGACCACGGTTCTAGCTTTGACAAATGTAAAGAAGCTATCGATGCTGGTTTCACTTCAGTAATGATCGACGCTTCTCATCATTCATTTGAAGAGAACGTTACAATTACTAAATCAGTTGTTGAATATGCACATAGCAAAGGTGTTTCTGTAGAAGCTGAGCTTGGTACTGTTGGCGGACAAGAAGATGATGTCATCGCTGAAGGCGTTATCTACGCTGATCCTCAAGAGTGCTTCGAGCTTGTTAAACTTACAGGTATTGATTGCCTAGCTCCTGCTCTTGGTTCTGTTCATGGTCCTTACAAAGGCGAACCAAACCTTGGATTCAAAGAAATGGAAGAGATTTGCAAAACAATCAGCCTTCCTCTAGTTCTTCACGGTGGTACTGGTATCCCAACTGAGCATATTAAACGTTCTATCTCTCTTGGTACTTCTAAAATCAACGTGAACACTGAGAACCAAATCGAATTCACTAAAGCAGTTCGTGCAGTTCTTAACAAAGATGCAGAAGCTTACGATCCTCGTAAATTCTTGGTTCCTGGCCGCGATGCAATTAAAGCTACTGTTGCTGGAAAAATCCGTGAATTCGGTTCTTCTAACAAAGCATAATATAGCTTAAAAATAGTGTTTAGAAAATGCCCTCTGCATGCAGAGGGCATTTTTTTGCTGTAAATAGCTAAGTGCTGACAGGCGATGATTTTGAACTTTATTGGAAGAGGTAAAATCAATCCCCTGTGATCACGATGTAACACTAAGAAGAGGTAAATTTGAACCTAAAAACCCAGCTGTTGGTTTGGTCAAGCCCCAATATTGTAGACAATGAAAAAAGCCTTATGATCTGAACTGATTAATGATAAAGCGGCGGACCAGATTCTGGTCTGCCGCTTTAATCATTCAACTATCGTTCTCCGTTAGTTCAATTGGTTGGGGGGTTATAAATTGAAAGATTTCAATCAAGATGAACAAAGTCACGAGTACTATTATAAAAGTTAAGCTCAACCTCAATATATTAGATGACTGAAGTTGTATGTTCTGAACTTGCTTTTCCAGAAAGCCAATACGTTTTTTAAGCTCCTGAATCTCTTTCCCCATTGGTAATCCTCACTTAATACCACATAGCTGAATTGCCTTTACGCTTTGCTTTTTCGGGGGTTAAAAAAAGTGGAATGGCGTCGTGTAAAATTATTTTAAAATGATGTGGCTTTTTACCTCCCTTCGGTGTCTAATGAATTGTAAGTTAAGGAGGAGGTACTACTGGTGTCACGAGCTCAAGACAAAAAGAAAAACCCTGTTCTTCCGGAGGAGCAGGAGCACATCCAGCATTTCGAAGCCATTTATAATCAATATCGAGATAGAATTCGAAATTATATTGCAGTAAAGACAAATTCGGCAACTGCCGATGACTTAACGCAACAAACTTTTTTAAAAGCAATGGAAAACTTTCACTTGTTTAAGTGTAACTCCAGTATATTTACTTGGCTATTCAAAATCGCGCAGAATATTGTGAAAAACGAGTATCGTACGAAATCACGAAATAAAGAAATGGTGCACGAAGTAATCGATTTTCAGTCCCAATCGATATCCCTCGATATTGCTAGAGATGTCGATATCCGTCTTGATATTAGTGCTGCATTAGCCCGATTGAATGAATTAGATCAGCAAATCATATCATTGCGTTTTTTCGTCGATTGCACTTTATTGGAAATATCCAAAATCATCGGGATGTCTGAAAGCGCAGTTAAGAACAGACTCTACCGTGCCTTAAACAAACTAAAAAAAGAATTAAAAGAATGGGGTGACATTACAATCATGTCTATTAAAGAATTGATATCAATTGTGGATAAAAGCGAGGCTCCCTCCAAGAATGATGGTATGAACAAGGTATACCATGACTTATTTGAAGAGTTGAAAAGCAATGTAGATCGTATTATTACAACCTATCGTCATCGACCTTCTCAGAAAATCGCTATTGAGATCTATCCGGATCTGCCCACTTTTCATCAAGCAATAAACGAGCCGGATGCGCCCAATTGGTTTATGGGAACCTATGAAGACAATAAAATTAAAATCGTATCCCCACTCAACCCAGGCCCTGAACATACGTATCAATCCGTACTACGGCACACTATAAGCTTGTTTACGATGTGGTTAGTGAAGGATATCAATCCGTTGGCACCGAAATGGCTTACACACGGGCTCGGCGGGCATGAAGCCAAACAAATGTCACAAGAATATATCCAGTATAGCACCTCTGAAGCGATTCAAAATAACGCTGTCCCTAGCTTTCAAGCATTAACTAATGATACCTGGGATTTCGAGAAGATAGGGGGATATGGATTCTCGAACTTGATCGTAGAATATCTCATCCATTCATACAGTTTAGATGCGCTCAACAAATTCATACGCGATGCCACTGATTTTCAAGGCGCATTTCAAGTATCGGAAGCTGAGCTACACGGGATGTGGGTGCAATATTTAAAATCTAGGCTATGTTAAATTTTAATACTAGTATTTGACCATAACAAAACCACCTTCGAAAAGGTGGTTTTGTTATGGTCTCCATAGCTCAACAGTACACTATACATTGTTCTATCTATTACAGCCTTATAGCTCCTTCATTAAACTATCCTGCCCGTTAGTTGAGAAAAGCCAGTGCGGTAGACCTTTCGGTATTGAACTATAACGTCATTCTTTCGGAGATAGTTTTACGTATTTCTTCAGGGTTTTTAACATCAATGATTAACTTTGATATTTTAAATTTACCAACAAGAAAATTATTCAAGTCAATATGAAGGGTATTAACCTCATTAGAAAAAAAGTAGAGATGATAACCTCCATTGAATCTAAATAATCCATTTCTTGTTCGTCCAAAAGAAGCACCATAAAGCTTGAAAGCATCTGGTATGGGTCTACCTGTTGTTATCCCCGTAATCGAAGAGTATGGAATTTGTAACCCGTTATCTAATTTTAAAAAGGGCGGATTTCCAAGATCGATATTTAGATGGGTTTCCATTAATTGAATTGTATGTTCCATTCGTTTAGTTCACCTTTTCATAATGCTTTAGTATTCTTAAAATACATTTACATATTATACCACAGATAATCTTATTTATAGAATTTTTTGAAGCCTTCTACCATATATTCTCCTCGTGTAAACGTACGGCTTCTTTCCTTACTTCATTTGAATACATTTTATTCGTTTTCTCTCTTTTCCTCATAAGAATACACCCCTAAAGTATCATCGGTTTCCCCCCATATAGGTTTTTCCAATGTCTACTATAAGGGGTGCACTTCAGTTCAATAGTTGGGTTTTTAGGTTCTATTTATTCGGCTTTCAGCTTGAATGTAGCTGTTACGGGATTATGATCACTATTAGAAAATTGTAAGTTCTCCGTTGAAACATTAACGATCTCTACATTAGATGACACTAAGAAACCATCAATTACAGCTAAGAAGTTTTCCCCTGGGGTATAAGCAACATCGAGTGTACGAACCGTTGGAATGTCAGCGTTGACTGCCCATTGGAAGCCATCAGGTGTGAAATCTTCCGGGAAATTTTGCAGCCATTCTGGCCAGGCTTGCTTTGTAGGGAATTTGGTAGAATCTGTACCTGGTAAAACATGATTCCAATCTCCACCAATAATTAGATAATGGCCCTCCGCTACTTGTTTTTCTATATATTGACTTAAAAATTGTAACTGCTGTTGACGTATCGTACCACCTTTATCGAATGCAGATAGATGAAGGTTCAATAATATTAATTCTTGTCCATTGCTAACGGGTAGTCTCATTTCTACAAACGCTCGGTCCAGCTCGAACAATTGTACGGGCCAGTTTTCTTTACCAGGAAGATCATATCTAGCTTGATTACTAATATGGAATTTGCTAAGCGATAGAAGCCCACTTTCTACTTTGCCCATGGGTTTCGTTATAGGGATTGGAACCCAAGGTGTTTTATAATTATAAGCAAATACACTACTATATTGGGGTAATGTATCGATAATAGTATCTACCTCATCCAATTGATATGATCTAGAAGCTTGAACGTCAACTTCTTGCAGCAGATAGATGTCTGAATTCAACTGATTCATTGTTGCTGTAATAGCTCCCATATTATTTTTCGTCTGAGCTAAGCTACTTGACCGTGACATTTTTCCTCCATCCATGAAAAAGTCTTGCTTTGCATCTAATCCAGCATATCCAATATTGAAGGTAGTGATTGTGAATGGTTTTGTAGCATTAATTGTTTCAGTTACAGGATGTCGAATCAATAAGGGCTCAATAGCCTTTGGTTTATAATCAGTAAGCGAGACATATCCAACAAATCCACCTATGAAGATAATGGCGATACTAAGGATAGATAGTACAAAACGTATAATCAATCTTTTCATAGTCACACTCCTAAAAGGATAATTGATAAACAAATGGTTGATATTGTAGTAAATAACTGTAAAATAATAATTGATCAAGATGATGTCCATCGGAGAGTTGAATTAAATTAATAAAGTGAGAGTGAGGATGATCTAATTGAATTGTGTAAGTTGTGGAACGACTAATCTAGAAGGTGCAGTTCATTGTCATAATTGTGGGACAAAATTAGCTACGGAACAACCTGTAAATCATACGCAAGAGATAGCGGCAGCTAATCAGCAACAACCAGTATATCAACAGGAACCATATGGGCAGTCACAAGTGCCACCGCAAGGCTATCAACAAGTACCACAGCAACAAGGTTTCCAGTCAGTACCACCACAGCAAGGGTTTGCTCAAGTGCCTCCGCAAGGATATGTACAACCACCACAGGGTAATCAATATCAACAACAGCCTCAAGGGAACTTTCAACCCCAACAGGCCTATCAACAACCTTATGCTGGAGCACCAGTCGCTACTAAAAATCAATTAAAGCCAGTAAAAGACTACTTCAAGTATGTTCTGTCAATATTAAAAAGACCACATGTCGAAGCTTTTTCCAAAGACAAAGATCAAATATTATTCGGAACTATTAATATTATAGCATTTGCGGTATTGTTTGGGTTAACGACTTGGATCTTCATAAATAGTATATTGGTATTTGGTGGGTCAGCATCATTTATATCTTCATTTATAGTACCAGTTCTAGTTTCTGCAATCTTCTTAGCAATTGGTGGATGTGTCGTATTTGGCTTGAATAAGCTTAATAAGATAACGACTAATTTTGTCGATGTAATGTCGCAATGGTTTGCATATATGGCAATACCAGCTGCCATTATGCCATTAATTTTCTTATCTACATTAATTGGCCTAACAAAGTTGTCAATGTTGTTACTAGCTATTGTTTTAATTATTGTATTTGCAAGTGCTGCCTCAATTATTCAAAATTATAAGTTAGGTCAAACGCATGTTATTGACCCAATGTATTCAACAGCAATTATGTTCGCAGTGCAAGGACTATTTTTATATTTCTTAATTAATCGATTAGTAGCTTCATACTTAAGTAATATGGGGAATAGTTTAAGTAATCTGTTTAGTGGTTGGTAATTTACTATTATTGGACTTGAATTCATTACATAGACGATTTACGAAAAACACTGTAGTTCCATTGCGGATGCAGTGTTTTTATTATGGGTGCTCTTTCTATTGAAAAAATGAATAATTAATTCGATTAATTTGCGTAATATTCGTTCTTAAGGCACATTATAAGGTACAATAGGATACATAAGCACAAAGGAGTGTACGAAATGGCAAATGATGAAGTAGTTTTAACACAAGATGGACATGATCAATTAACAGCAGAACTTGAAGAATTAAAAGGAACAAAGCGTCGTGAAATAGCAGAACGTCTGAAGCAAGCGATTAGCTATGGTGACTTGAAAGAAAATGGTGAGTATCATGCTGCCAAAGACGATCAAGCATTTATGGAAACTCGTATTAAACAAATCGAAGCGATGCTTCGCGTGGCAAGAATAGTAAAAGCCGAAAGCAAATCGATTGTAGCAGTTGGTTCAACAGTTGTCTTATATGATGAAGAATATGATGAAAATGTTGAATATACGATTGTAGGACAGTCTGAAGCAGATGTTGCAAACTTCAAAATTTCATACGAAAGTCCACTTGGTAAAACAATTATCGGTAAAAAGGTCAACGATTCCATTAAAGTTGAAGCGCCAGTGGGGACAATTGTATACAAACTTCTTGAAATTAAATAACATAATGAAACAATTGGTAGCCATATTTCGTCTAATGATTAACTCAAATAAAGGAGTTGAATCAGATGAGAAAATGGCTATTGTTAATTATAGCGGTTGTGGCATTAACCGTAACAGGTTGTCAAAAGCAAGAAAGTAACACACAAACCCCTCCAATTGTTACAGAAAATATAGATCATAATGCCACTAAACCTCCAGTGGTAGATCAAACTACCCCCATACCTACTAATGAGCCTATCCCTAATGATATTGAACCTGAACAACTGCAACCTGAACAATTAGCACAACTTATCGTCGAGAAATTCGCACAAGGTAAGTTAGCAGATATCGCCCCATATGTAGCGGAGGATGTAGCAGTAAGATTTTCACCGTATCCATACATTCGGAAAGATGTTGATTTTGAATTATCACAATCACAGTTTGCAACAGCAATGAGTTCGGATTCGGTTGTAACTGCAAGAGAATATGATGGCTCTGGAGAGCCGATGGAACTTACTTTCGCACAATACTATAATGAATTTATTAATGACCGTGCGTATGCTACAGAAGCTGTTATTGGAGTTAATACAACAAATGGTCTAGGTTCAATGATACAAAACTGGCAAGAAATATATTCATCTGAACAATACACATCAGTAGAATATTATATTGAAGGAACGGCGGAGTATGAGGGGATGGATTGGAATAGTTTACGGTTAGTTTTCGAGGAACATGATGATCAATACTTCCTAGTAGCTGTCATTCATGGTCAATGGACGATCTAGTGAAATTGTCTATTCTATATTGTATAACGAAAGGGTCCTTTATATTGGCAGTAATGACCGCCAATATAAAGGACCCTTATTTATAAGTAGATTACATTTTTGAGGTAAGCATGCGAACGGCTTTGAATAATTGGAATCGTGAAAATCTTGCAAGCTTTCGCATTGGTTTGGGAATGATTTTAATGGATGTATGTTCATGCAATGTATTATGAACTAAAGCTGCAATGATAAGGACAGTACCTATGATTTCAAATGTACTAATACTGTAGCCTTGAAGCGCAATGATTACAAAAGTCGTGATCGGAACGAAATTAATGAATAGTACCCCATGAGTGGAAGATAAAAGTTGTAAGCCTTTATTCCAACTTAATAAGGCAACAAGTCCAGGTAATAGTACCATAAATGCCATCTCATATTTTACATTCGATAATGTTTCTAGCGTTGGAATTTCTAACATTCCCGTAGCAGTTCCTGATGCTACAACGAGGAATGCTACACCATTACCAAGTAAGCAAGTTAATGTAGAGTATCGAAGAATTGACCAGCCTTTAAAGCGAGAACCACCGAGTGAATAGACTACCCAACCAGTAACACCAATAAAAATTAATAATAGTGGCAAAAGTTGATTACTATTCATAAAGAAGAATGATAAATCACCTCTTGTAATGACGAGCATGGCTCCGACAAAGGCAATGACAATATTACGTGCTGTTGTTGCCGTTGGTCTTTTGCGTGTACCTAGCCAAACTAAGACGATTGTAATGATTGGCATAAGTACTTCCATTATAGAAGCAATAACCGTTCCTGCCTCACCCATCATCTGTTGCCCTAGAAACACACACATATTGTAGACAACGAACGCCATAGACCCGAAAAAGGTAAGTGCAAGTCCACGTCCCTCTAGTTTGAAAGCTTTACGACCTTCTTTGGCAAGAAGAATGATCGTTAATAATATACTTACCAAGAAATATCTAATGAATGAGAAGTAGAATGGATCTATATGTTGTAATGCCAAGTGCGCAACGGGAAACATTGCCCCCCATGATACACTAGCGATAAGACATAATAATGCTCCAATAACTACATTTTTTCTAACCATTGTGGTAACTCTCCATCCTAATAATATCCAGTATTTTATCTATAGCGGTTTGAACTCTCAATTTAATTTTACTATAGAAGATTTAATACACTATGTAAAATGATTGAAAGTAAATACTTCCATCATTTATAATGATACTTATATGATTGGAAATTTATCTGATCTACTAGAAACGGGGGAGCGACGTGGAACTTAATGACTTAATAATTTTTCAAAAAGTAGTTGAATGCGGCAGTGTCAGTAAAGCAGCAGAGCAACTGAGTTATGTACAGTCCAATGTGACCGCTCGGATTAAAGTATTAGAGAAAGAATTGCATACACCACTATTCAGTCGTCACAAACGAGGAATGATTATTAACTCGGAAGGGAAACGTTTATTGGAATATGCAAAAGAGATTACGGCGAAAGTCGAAGAAATGAAACGGAGTTTTCAAGATCAAGATGGAGCTTCAGGTATGCTGAAGATAGGAATCGTAGAGACAGTTATCGCGCTCCCACACATACTATCATCATTCAACGACCATTATCCTAATGTAGAATTATCACTAATTGCAGGGGTTACAGATCAACTTGTCCAAGATGTCATCGATATGAAGTTGGATGGAGCTTTCGTAACTGGTCCAATTCGTCATCCGAATGTAGAACAATTAGCTGTTATTCAAGAGAAGCTGGTCCTAGTATCAAAGCGAGACAGTTTTACGATGGATCAACTGACAACGACGCCTTTTCTACTGTATCACAAAGGGTGTGGATATCGTGGACGATTAGAAAGTTGGATGAAAGTCGAAGGGATTATTCCACGTAAAATAATGGAGTTTGGCACGTTCGGCACGATTATTGGAAGTGTGGCTGCAGGTATTGGAGTGACGATTATCCCTCAATCTAGTGTTACCGATCTTGTTGCTACGGAAGTTGTAGAAGAGCATCAATTGCCAGAACCGTATTGTGATATTACAACGATTTTCGTGTGGCGTAAAGATTCCTATATAACGAATACACTTTCACATTTTATAGATGAAATTCAACTACATGCTTATTTGTTAGAAGAAAATAATGTTAATAATATGTAAATATCGAGGATATTACTAATAAAACGATTAAAAAATATAAAATAATTAATTATTATTCATTTTTGGGTTGATCTCATCACATTTCATTCTTATAATAAGTTAATACATTACTATACTAAAGTGATGTATAGCATTTACGAATTAGGGAGTGTACTTGATGAAGGTTGCTATATTAGGTAGCAGTGGCGGAAATTTGTTCAATTTGGGTGGTCGTGACCCTGAGAAATTATTAGGTGAAATTTTAGTGCAATGTCAAAGCGCTGGAGTTGAGATTGCCGCTGTTCAGTTTATTGCTGCGCAAGAATCAATGGATGTAGCTAAAGGCAAGACATTAGCGTCTTTGTATAGCTGGAATACCGCTGAACAGACATTTGTGAAAGGTCAACAAAATAATCTATCTATCATTAACGACCAAGCGAAGGATGCAGACCAAGCAATTGCAAAGCTTATTCGCAATAAAGCAGTAGATGGCATCATTATTATGAGCGGTGATCCTGAGGGAACGAATAATGCAGCCATTACAGCAGCAACCGAATTCAAACTGCCGATAGTCGGTACAGGTGGAACATCTATGGCAATAATTAGTTCCAAAGGAGCTAATGTCATTGCTACATCTGGTACGACGGGTACAACAAACCGTACAAGAGCAGTTTCATTTATAACTTCACTAAGTAAACAATGGAATATTAAATATATGCCTGTTCTAGGTCATCAAGGCAATAACAGTCAAGGTTCATCTATAAGTGTTTGGAAAAGAATTAACTTCAAAGGAATTATGCAAGCCTCCTTACCAGGATTTATTGCGATGGCAATTATACTTGCATTAAGTAAAATTCCTGCTCTATCTGTTTTGAGTGATGTGTTCAATGTCATTATTGGTGCCTTACCCGTATTAATTGCTGTTATTGCAGCGAAACAAGTATCAGAGCTAGATGAGGTTTCAATTGTAGCAGGTGTTATCGCCGGTATTCTATCTACTGAAGGTGGAATTATTGGTGGTATGATCGGTGGTATTCTAGCTGGTATATTAGTACAATGGCTGTTTACCAAATGCGTTCAGTGGCGCTTTCCAATGACTACAGTTAATATTGTAGCTGGTGGTGTATCAGGTCTTGTAGCGGGTTTACTTATGTACTTCCTCGTATCTCCGATTGCATTGCAACTTGGAGAATGGGTAAAAGTTATTATTAATGTAGCTATTGAATTCAATCCTATACTGGCTGGAATTTTAGCAGGATTATTAATCTGGCCAGCTATTCTAGCAGGTGTATATCATGCAGCAATTTTACCAATCGTATTACTTGAGATGGAAACAACAGGTAATAGCTTCCTTGGAGCTGTAGATATGGTTGGTCTTGTTATGGTTTCTGCTGGAATTACATTAGCTAATATTATTAGTCCGCGTGATAAAGGAGAAGCAGCCGTTGCAACACCGGGCTTCTTAATTAATATGGGATTTGGTACATTCGTTGAAGCTGCGTATCCATTTATGTTCTCTAATAAAGTAGTATTTGCAGGAGCAATAATTGCTTCTGGTATTGGTGGAGGTTTGGTAGGGCTATTCGCCATTCGTGGTACAGCCTACGTTCCATCGTTTATGGCTCCGTTTCTATCTGATAATCCATGGGGCTTTGCTATAGCTATGTTAGTTTCATTACTGGTTGCTTTCGCAATAACGATTATTGCGAATAAGACAGCAAAAGCGAAATAAATTGATTCATAATGTGGGAGCTATGAAGTAACTTACGCTTAAACTAAGTTACTTCATAGCTTCTTTTATTGATTTTTCACAATAAAAAATATAGTTACTTGCAATTTATTGGAGATATATGCACAATATAAATAGGATTATGTAATTGGTCTTGAGTCATGGGCAAAATAATAGATGTAACTCAAGTAGTTAACAAAAAGTGGCCTATGCTTTCGAGGTGCTTTTTGTTTACAAGTAGTATCTCAGGAAGATAACAAAAAGTTGGAAGGAATGATATAGATGGAATTAGGTATATCGACGTTTGTAGAATGTAATCCCGATCCGAAGACGGGGGAGCTTATTAGTCATGCCCAGCGAATTCGTCAAGTTGTAGAAGAAATCGTTTTAGCCGATCAAGTTGGACTAGATGTATACGGTGTAGGTGAACACCACCGCAAAGATTATGCAGCTTCTTCGCCTGCGACAATCCTTGCTGCAGGAGCGGCAAGGACGAAAAATATTAGGCTGACAAGTGCGGTAACGGTACTATCTTCTGATGATCCTGTTCGAGTATATCAACAATTTGCTACGGTAGACGCAATCTCTAATGGTCGTGCTGAAATTATGGCAGGTAGAGGTTCCTTTATTGAATCATTTCCACTATTTGGCTATGACCTAGAGGATTATGATGAACTATTTGATGAAAAGTTAGATTTATTACTACATCTTACAAAGTCAGAAGTTGTTAGCTGGAAAGGTAAACATCGTTCATCTATTAATGCTAGAGGAATTTACCCACGTCCTGTACAAGATCCACTTCCAGTATGGATAGGTAGTGGCGGTAATCAACAATCAGTTATTAGAGCTGGTTATCTTGGTTTACCATTGGTATTAGCAATCATCGGTGGAAGTCCATATCACTTCGCTCCACTTGTTGAATTATATAAGAGGGCAGCCACTAAAGCAGGTCATGATATTAGTAAGCTACCAATTGCTTCACATTCACATGGCTTTATCGCGGATACGACGGATCTTGCAGCGGAGCAATTCTTCCCTCCAGCACAAGCCGTTATGAATATTCTGGGCCGTGAAAGAGGATGGAGTCCTTATACGAAGCAAACATTTGATCATGCTCGCAGTATTGAAGGTGCGTTATATGTTGGTGATTCTGAGTATGTTGCGCAGAAGATTATCAACTTACGTAAACATGTAGGTATTACAAGATTTATGATTCATATGCCATTAGGTACGATGCCACATGACCAAGTGATGCATGGTATTGAGTTATTTGGTAAGGAAGTTGCTCCAATCGTCCGCGAAGAAGTTGCGAAATGGGAGAAAGAGCAGGGATTATAAAATACTATTGGGGAATCCGTAATGTCGATGACATTACGGATTTTTTTGTCTATAAGTGCAATTTCGCTTTATCTAGGCTGTAATTATACAGCGGATGAAATATTATTTTCCCAAAAACGAGATTTGTCAAAAAATTTAGTGATAGTTACAATAATGGAATATGTAGTAAACTTATTGTATTACACAGCAAGTATAAAGGGGGCCTATTCTAATGGCAGATCATCGAATTATTCATTCAGTAATTTTCACACTTATACATGAGGCTAGATCAAGTGAAGAAAAAGCTTTTTTGGAGGATGGAAGATCAATTCTAAGTTCTATTCCAACCGTTCAACAGTTTAAAGTGTTTCATCAAGTTAGTCCGAAAAATGACTATAAATTTGGATTCAGTATGTTGTTTGAAGACGAGCAAGCTTACGTAGCATATAACGAACATCCACTTCATGTTGCATTTGTAAGTGAACGCTGGGAGAAGGAAGTCTCTCAGTTTCTAGAGATTGATTATACAGAGCATGAATAGTATCAAGTAGAAAGAGAGATGAAAGTCTCTCTTTCTTTCTGTCTAATAGACCGATGACAGGGACAATTTAGCAAGCTAGTACATATATAAGAGTAGACCTCACACTTGCAAGTAAGTAGAAGTGTAAAGCAGGTCTACTCTATTTTGTATACCCATTATTCTCTATGTTAAAGGAGAGACAACAATGCTAGATACTATATTGAAACCTTTCACTTCACTTGTATCGAGAATGAAGTATGGTCAAAAGTTTATTTTCATTAGTATTTTATTCCTTACCCCAATTGTTTATTTGTTCACCAATTGGGCTGTTGATCAGCAAGAGAAAATAAAACATTTGAATGGAGAACAAGGAGGTGTTGAGCAAATTGAAGAAGTGTGGCCACTAGGGATACAAATTCAGCAGCATCGAGGATTAGTAAGTGATTACTTAAATGGTAATACTGAGCTCCTTACAAACATTAAAGCAAAGCAAGCAGAAATAGATGATTTAACAGACAGTATTGATCAACATTTTAATAAAAAGTTATACCCGCAATCTTACAAGCAATATCAATCTATTTTGAATCAGTGGAATAAGCTAGAGAGTACTTTCGACCAATATCCAGAAGCAGAAAGTTATAATATACATTCTAATTTAGTGAAAGAAGTGTTGAAGGTCATAAAGTTATTATCGGATGAATCTTATCTTACCCTCGATACTGAAATTGACACATACTATATGATGCGATTACTTGTTAATGATTTACCAGTTTTAATAGAAACTACAGGTGTCATTAGAGGTCAGGGCAATGCAGCATTAATAACAAAACAATTAAGCGATGAGGCGCATTTGCAATTACAGCTGAAGAAGGCAACAAGTAAGGATGCTAGTCTTGAGTTAGTAAATATAATCCATAGATTGGATGCTAGTCATCCTGGAAAGTACAAAGAACTGTTAGATCAATTAGCAGATGTGCATACGTTGTCAGATAATTATATTACACTATTAGATAAAGAAATATTGCAAGCTGCTAGCTTCACCATTAGTAATGAAGACTACTATAATCAAGGTGCTGCTGTAATCGAGAAAATGAGTAAAACTTATGTGTTGCTAGGGCATAACATGACAGATCAATTACAAGCAAGAATAGACTCTTCAATATTAAATCGTAATATTACTTTATCGATTATGATCATTATTTTTATAGTTATAATGATGATCTATCTATCTTTCTATCGAAATGTAATTGAAACGGTGAAAAATTTGAAAGAACGAGCAGAAGCGATGGCAAAAGGTGATTTCTCACAAGATATTGTGTTAAATACGAAGGATGAATTAAGGGAAGTTGGCGAAGCATTTAATAGTATGCAGCATGCTATGAGTATCGTGCTAGAAAACAATCAATATATAGCTAAGACGACATTGGGTTCTTCAACACAACTTGCAGCGATTGCTCAGGAAAGCTCAGTAGCAATGAAACAGGTGGCAGAATCAGTACAGCAAGTATCAGATGGCACAGTAAGACAGACTCGAACTACGAGTGAGACAGCAACAGCAATGAATGAAATGGCTATCGGAGTGAATCGGATAGCTGAAGCGGCATCCGAGGTTGCCTTTGTAGCTATTCGAGCGAGTGAAAATGCGTTATTAGGTGATCAACAGTTAACGGAGACGGTTAAGCAAATGGATAGTATTATGAAATCACAGGATCTAAGTGCAGGAGTCGTTCGTCGCCTTGAAGAACACTCTGCGCAAATTAGTAAAATAATTGATGCTATTATGGATATTGCATCGCAAACCAAATTACTGGCGCTAAATGCCAATATCGAAGCTGCACGTGCGGGTGAGTACGGGCGAGGCTTTACAGTAGTAGCACAAGAGGTAGGAAAATTAGCGGAAGAAACAACGACATCTGGAAAGTCAATATCCCAGTTACTAGGCGAAATTCGCGGCTTAGTGAATGAAAATGTTGAAGCTATGAAGTCGATGCAAATAGAGACAAATAGCGGATTAGAATCTGTCCATCGCTCAAAGAATACAATTGATCGAATATTAGAAGATATTAGAATTGTAAGTGGGCAAATCCAAGATGTTTCTGCAACATCAGAAGAAATGTCAGCTGAAATGCAAGAAGTTACCTCTTCGATTGCTGAAGTGGCACACATTTCCGAACTTAATTCTAACGAAGCAGAAACGATGGCTGCAGCTGCACAAGAGCAGCTGGCATCTATGGAGCAAATTGAGTATTCAGCGAAAGAATTGAAGCAAGTCTCAGCTCAATTGCAAGATGATTTAAGTAAGTTTATTCTTCAATCCAAAGAGAATTAGCTATACATGCTTCACCATATGCCAAAACGGCTTATGGTGGAGCATGATTTGTTTATCCGCCACATAACCTTTACGCTTATAAATATCTTCAGCGGCGGCATTATCAAAGTCAACGTTTAAACCGACCTTATGGACTCCGTCATTTGCAGCTTTCTGTTCACTATGTTGCAATAATCTAGAAGCGATACCACGCCCTTGATAAGATGGATGAACGGCTATTGCATCGATGTAATATTCATCTGCATCTGCTTCTAATTCAAGCGTTACTACTTTCTGTAGACGTTGTTGTAGTAATGTCTCAATAGGTGAATATAGCGCGGTCATGTCTTTACCGTAATAGCATAGAATCATTCCGGCAATCTGGCCATCTATTTCTTCAACGGTAACTAATTCGGAGCTAAAGCGATTACCTGGGCTAATATAGTATTCTGTTAAAATCTTCGCGGCTGCATCTTCATCATGTTCCCCTGTAAAAGGAAACGTTAGTTCATGGATGGCTGAAATAATTAATGAAACAACTTGTGATGCGTCTTCTAGCTGTGCTTGTCTAATCATGTGGGATATCTCCTTAACCTTTTTATTACTACCTGCAGATAAAAGTAGCAACGTAAGTATAAACTAACTTTTTATTTGCTCTATGATAACACTACTTGCGATAAAAAGTCACATCGGCAGCATTCGTTTCATAATAAGGAAAAAGCTTCGAGCAACGATAATTCGTTGCTCGAAGCTTTATTTTTCTCATTTTGCGATAGAAACAATAATCATTTCATATGGAGCAAGTGTCCATTGTTCTTGAGCCACATCTGCACGAGAGCGAGTTACGAAATTATAACGAGCATCTAATACAGGAATTGGCGTTGCTTGATTGGAGAAGTTATGAATGAATACATATTTTGTCGTTTCATTTTCACGGCTAACAGCATACACAGCATCTGGCAACTGTACATCAAGTGCAGTTTCAAGTTGAAGTTTGTTAGCTAATTCGTTGTAGAAATCATCATAGAAAGCATCTTCGAAATGACTTCCGATATGATAAGCTTCACCTTTAGCAAATTGATTACGCGTTACGACAGCGCGACCGGAGTAGAAGTCATCTTTATAAGTCATAATCGCCTCAGCACCTTGTAGGTTAACGATGTCACAAAGCATAGTACAACTATAACTTCCTTGTAACTTACCTTCAGCAAGTGATTTTGCTACTTGACCATAGTTTTGTTCATGATCGTATAAACCATCAATCTCTTCACTATATAGACCAAGAACATCCGTTAAATCATGTGGACCATCACCCATAAACATCAGATCGTTTTCGTTAATAATGCCAGTCCAATATGTTGTAATTAGTGTGCCACCATTTTCAACAAATGCACGCATTTTTTTCTCGAATCCAGCGCGTAGCATATATAACATTGGTGCAACAACGATTTTATATTCATCAATTTCGCATTCCATATCAACAAAGTCTACAGAAATACCTTGTTTTGTAAATGCGCGATAGTGTGCTTGAACTTCTTCAATATAACCCATGTCCTTATTGCGAGGACCTTGGGAATCTTCAACTGCCCATTTGTTCTCCCAGTCGTATACGATTGCTACTTCAGCATTCGTATTTGTTCCAGCAATATCAGATAGTTCCGTTAGCATATGCCCTAGATGAGCAACTTCTTTGAACACTCTTGCATCAGAGCGATCGTTATGAGCTACAACTGCACCATGAAGCTTTTCACTAGAACCACGGCTTTTTCTCCATTGGAAATATTGAACGGAATTAGAGCCGTGTGCAACTGCTTGTAGTGAAGACAATAGATGCATGCCAGGCTTTTTCAGCTTAGATACACTTTGCCAGTTCGTGCTTGATGGAGTACTTTCCATCAATAGGAATGGCTCTTTTTTAATAGAACGCATAATATCATGCATCATAGCCGTGTCTAGACCAACAGAAATATCATCTTTCTTATGCCATAGTGGATAACTATCCCATGATACGATGTCTACATCGTTTTTGAACTTAAAGTAATTCAAACCATCAAAATAGTACATGAAGTTAGCGGTTACTGGAAGTTCAGGGTTGAAAGGCTTAACAGCAGCAATTTCATGATTCATAAAGTTTTGAGTTTGATCAGAAACGAAACGCTTCCAGTCAAGGTTCATACCATGAATCGCATTTTCACCATGTGGTGCAGGTGATTCTACTTGAGACCAATCGCTGTAAGTATGGCTCCAGAAAGTCGTCCACCATTGCATATTAAGTTCTTCAATGGTACCGTATTTATTTTTCAGCCAACCACGGAATGCATCTTGGCAGTAATCACAGTGACAGTCGCCACCATACTCATTGGAAATATGCCAAAGCTTCACTGCGGGATGTTGTGCATAACGTTCAGCGATTTTTTGGTTAATAATGGTAATCTTCTCACGATATACAGGTGAAGTATAACAATGATTATGACGCGCACCGAACAAATTGCGTTGACGGTTAGCTCCTACACGTAATACTTCAGGGTATTTTTCTGCAAGCCAATTCGGACGCGCACCTGATGGAGTTGCAAGAAATACGTTAATGCCATTGTTATATAGGTTATTAATAACGCTATCTAACCATTCAAAATCAAAAACGCCTTCTTGTGGTTCAAGTTTTGCCCATGAAAAAATACCAACTGACATAATATTACTGCTAGACGCTTTCATATATTCAATGTCTCTTGCTAATATTTCTGGATCATGGAGCCACTGCTCTGGATTATAATCTGCTCCGTGTAGCAACTTATCTGAGAATAACTTTTGCATTAATATATCCCCTTAAACTTTTTATAGTCCTCCTGATATACTTATTGAAAGCAAAAAATACATCGGAAGCATAGCATTAAACGTTTTTTTTGTGACTTAGGCTATACTCGATATTCATATGAATATCGAGTATAGCCTAAGTGTAAATATGAACTACTTAACTGAACCGAGCATACCTTGTACGAACTGTTTTTGCAGTAAGAAGAAGATAACAATAGTTGGTATTGTAGTAATTATAATTGCCACCATAATAATACCATAGTCTGGATTATAAGACGATGCTAGTGATGATACGACTAGAGGCAATGTTTTTTTCTCCGGCGATTGCAATGCGATCAATGGCCATAGGAAGTTATTCCAGTTTGCCATGAACGTGATGATTGCTGCAGCTGCATAAGTTGGTTTCATAGTCGGCACATAAATATGTGTGAATAGTTTCAACTCGTTCAAACCATCAACCCGGCCTGCTTGAAGTAATTCACGTGGGAATGACTTCGTATTTTGCAAGAAGAAGAAGATCATGAATGCAGTAGTCATACCAGGTAGAATAACTGCAGTTGCAGAGTTAAGTAATCCCCAAGTACTGAATAACTTGAACAATGGAATCATAATTGCTGCGAAAGGCATCATCATAGATAACATTAGTAGTCCAAATAGACGATCTGTACCTTTCGTGCGATACACTTCAAATCCATATCCTGCCATAGAACAAAGAATTAATGTTAAAAGTGTTGATACAATTGCAATGACGAAAGAATTCGTGAAAGCAGTAGCAACATCTGCTTGATCAAATAATTTATTTACGTTATTCATAAATTCAGAACCAAAGCTGAACTTACCTTTAACGATATCGCTTGATGAATTGGTCATACCTGTAATCATCCATGCGAAGGGGAACAGAGATACGAATGATGCGATAATAAGAAATGTATGTTTACCGATTGCACCTAGATGTTTCATTTCTTCTCACCTCCGACTTTCAATTGTAGAACAGCCAGAACTGCAACAATAACAACAATTGCATAAGAAACAGTAGCCGCATACCCGAAGTTAGGAGTATATACAAATGATAAGTTGTAAATGTATTGCGAAATCGTCATCGTTGAGTTACCAGGTCCACCATTTGTAATATTTACTACTTCATCAAATAGTTGAAGTGTACCATTTGTAGAGATGATCGCTGTAAATAAAATAATTGGTTTAAGCATTGGAATGGTAATAGACACGAATTGACGGAATTTAGATGCACCATCAATGGATGCCGCTTCATAAACACTTGGATCAACGTTTTGCATAGCAGACAGATAGAAAATCATGTTATAACCTGTCCAACGCCAAGTAATCGCTAATATTATAACCACACGAGCCCAGACAGGATCCAACAACCATGCTACAGGCTCACTGATAATATGCAAATTTAATAACATCTGATTGAAGATACCATCTACTGCAAACATACTTTTGAATAGAATGGAGTAAGATACCAAAGCTGTTACGCAAGGCAAGAAAATTGCTGTACGGTAAAAACCTTTAAACTTCAATTTTGGTGAGTTTAACAAATGAGCAATAACTAAGCCCAGTATAAGCATGATAGGTACTTGTATTACTAAATATAAAAGAGTATTGAATAAAGCTTGTCTGAACATTGGATCAGAGAATAGGCGAGTATAGTTACCTAAGCCAACAAAATGAGATACATTACCTTTACCTGATTCAAACGAAAGGATAAAGGATTGAATCATTGGATAAAAACTGAACAATAAAATTAATGCGGATGGCAGTAATACAAACTGCCATCCGATTAGAGAGGATTTATTGAACTTGCCCCTCATATTACCACCCGCTAACTTATAGATTATTGTACTTGTTGTTCAAATAGCTTTTGAATGCTAGCTAGGCTTTTTGCAAGGTCTGCACCGTTAAGAATGTTAGGAAGCTCATTTTTCAAAGCATCTTTTGCTTCTTGAGTGTACATACCTAAAGTAATACCAGGAACTTGTGTTGACCATTCAGTAAAGTCAGCATAGATTGCTTGGTTACCGAAGAATTCAGATGTTTGTTGGTATGCTTCGCTTGAGAATGAAGGGATATAAGAACCAACACCACCAGCTTCAGTTAGGAAACGCTCATAGAATTCGCTGCTACCACCGATTGTAGCGCCAAGGAATTGTTTAGCAAGATCTTTGTTAGCAGATTTTTCAAGTACGAACCAGCTAGAACCGCCCTCGTTAGATGCATTTACGCCACCTTCGATATCAAGACGAGGTGTAGGAGCTACAGCCCATAGACCTTTTTGATCTGCTGCATCCATGATGGAAGCGATTTGCCATACACCAGATACTACAGTTGCAACGTCACCAGCATTGAAGCTACCAACGAATTCACTCCAACCAGTTACAGGCTTAGCAATACCAGAATCAGCGATTGCTTTGTATAGACGAAGAGTTTCAGTCATTACTGGGTTATTTACAAAGTTACCAGTGTTTTCTGGAGTAATATACCAGCTACCACCAGATTGAAGAAGAATAGAAGTCCATGCTTCATCGTTCGGGTTAATTGTAGACATGAATTTACCAGTTTTCTCTTTTACAACTTTACCAATTTCAATGTATTGATCCCAAGTGATGTTCTCAAGATCTTCTGCAGAGAAACCAGCTTCAGTAAGGATATCAGTACGGTAGAACATACCAGTAACACCGATATCGAATGGAATACCGTAAACTTTCTCATCAATAGTCAATGCATCAACTTTATATTGTGAGAATTGCGTGAAATCAACAGAATCAGTGAAATCAGTGAATGTACCAGGGTAAGAATTTACATATTTTTGAATGTTAGGATCATTTACAAGAATAATGTCAGGAAGACCATCAGTAACACCAGCAGCTAAGTTAGTGTTTAATTTTTGTTCAAGGTCAGCTTTTGCCATATCGATAACTTCTAATTCAAATCCAGGATTTTCTTTTTTGAAAATTTCTTCAGCAATTTTTAGTGCTTTTCCATTAAAGGAAGGATCCCATGCCCAAGCTACTACTTTTTGATTGCCGGAACCAGTGTTGTTGTTTGCTTCTTTGTTTGAGCTACCACAAGCAGCTAGTAGACCAGTCATTAACGCAGTAAGAAGCAAAATTGTAAGTGCTTTCTTCATTTATTACAACCCCTTGTCTATGTTTTGTGTTTACATGCTAATTTTAAGAAAAATAAGCTCAGCTGTATAATAAGTATTTTGTGTTAAAGTGGAACAAATTATGGATATATGAAGATTGTATATAAAGTAATAGTATTAATTTTGTGTGATAGTAATTAATTTAGTGCACTTATTTGCACTGAAATAATGAATACTTGCTATGTTGACTTGTTATATGATAAAAAGATGTAACTGAAGAAATGAAAAAGGTGATTACGATGACATCATATAGAGTAATGATTGTAGATGATGAAGCAATATTTAGAACAGGTTTAACGCATCTACATGATTGGGGCAAAGAAGGTATAGAAGTAGTTGCACAAGCAGCGAATGGTATGGAGGCTTTAGAACTTATAGATAAGGTACATCCTCATGTTGTCATTACAGATATTATGATGCCAATTATGGATGGAATTGATTTGGTGAAAAATTTACGCAAACACCATCCCTCGATAAAAATAATAATATTGAGTAGTTATAGTGAATTTGAACTTGTACGAGAAGTATTTAAGTATGGTGTAGATGACTATCTATTGAAGCCAAAAGTTACAGCAGAAGAATTAGTTACATTAATCCATAATTCTTGCGAGCCTAGTACTATTCAGCGAGAGCAGATTGTTCCACTACTGAAAGAGCCGGCAATTATTATTGGTCAGTGGTTTGAGCAGGAAGATCAACTTTCAGAGGAAGACAAGGAACAGTTAAGCAGTTATTTACCAAGTAGCCAGTTTACGATGCTCGTTACAAGTACTGCAGTCTTACAGTCGCTTACAAATAACAGTCAATATGAGCTTGAACAGTTTATTTTAGATAAATGTTATGAGCAATTTCATGCGGTCTCCTATGTATCGATTTTCACCAAGCATCATATAGCAATAATTATTAACCATGAACCAGAGGAAGAATTAGATTTAAAGTCCATAATGATTCAATTCGTGAAGAAAGTGCATGAACGCTATTCACAGTTAAAATTTCTTCATTCCAATACCGTCTTCTCGATTGATTTATTGAAAGAAAAATATACGTTATTACAAGAGCTACAGAGTAAAGTAATCTATTTCAGCTCAAGAAGTATGATGCTTGAAAATGAGATTAAACAGAATCCTGTTGCTGTAACTTTTGAACATGAACCATTCGTAAATGCATTGAAATGGTTAACGTTCAACCAAGCGAAAGAGCAACTTGACCTATACTTTATTGAAGTGAAAAAGACACAAGCACTAGACGAGTACTCGTTAAAACGATTTATTCAACATATCATCTACACCGTTATGAGTAATCTTGAACATTTGAAATTGCCATTCACAGAGCAAAGTTCAGAAAAGCTAATATGGTTCAAGAAGATCGATCTAGCAACTACCATTGATGAGTTAGAGAGCATTACGACGTTATTTATGCAAATGGTTCAAGATCAGTTCAATGAGCACAACGAGCATAATGAAGTTAATTTGCTTAATCAAATTATTGAACATATCCATGCAAATTATGATCAAGATATCTCTTTATCTGAACTAGCAGATAAGTTTCATATGAATTATAGTTATTTATCATGGTATTTCAAACATCGTACAAATGAGAATTTGACAGCGTATATTAACAAGTTACGTATTGAAAAAGCTAAGGAATTGCTGAAATATAATGAAGATACGATTTCGCAAATTAGTATGAAAATAGGTTTCTCAGAACATAATTACTTTTCTAAAGTTTTCAAGAAGTTCACAGGTATGACGCCTGTTGAGTACCGCAACTCACACTCTAAGTAAAGGTGATCATATGCCAAGACGAAACAGTATTTTTATGAAGTTTCTTGCGATTATGTTAGCGGCAACGTTAATTATCTCTGTCGTACTAACGATAGCGACTTCACGCATTTCTGAAAAATTATTATTAAAACAGATTACTCAAAATGCTTCCGTAAACATGGAACTCGTACGAGATGAATTGCTCAAATATAACGAGCAAATCGTCAATACGATGGTACGGGTTAATAATAGCGATGCTTTCAAGCAGTATTTGACTCAGCCAACAAAGTCAACGCTTGATCAATTGAATAACATTATGAATTTAGGTAGATATATTGATACGTACAAAGAATATTTGAGTCCTGACCAAACGCATTTTATTGTTGCAGGAATAGGTAGCAATAAAGACCGTAATTTTTCTAGTAATGCACTGAAATGGGATCGTGTACCTCCTAATATTATTGAAGACTATATGCTGAAAGATGGGTTGGTTCAGCAAAAGATCCTTTATCATGGTAGCCCAAATCTCTTTGCTGATTCGGTACCTTATGAACGCTATATATTTGCTACTAAGCCACTTATGGATACATTTCAAAGAAAAATGTATGGATATACGATCGTTATTATGAATGAACAAACGATCTATGAGCGATATAGTCCTTATTTATCTGATGGGGCGGAAATCTCATTAGTGACATCAACTGGTTATGTCATGTCTAGTAGTGTGCGTGATAACACGAATGTAGAACGACCTGAACTACTTGAATATGCCCAAATAGGAGACAATCCAACGCAGTACGGAATAATGACTGAGAATAATATGACGTATATTTCCTTTTATATACCTGAATACGATGCTTATCTATTACAGGAAATAGATGGAGAAATTGCGTTTGCTCCATTACACAAAATTGCATTTCGTATTGTTGAAGTTGTTATTATCGTACTTGTGTTAATCATTATATCGGTCTACTTAATCACCCGTAAAATTACTAAACCATTATATGAACTTGTTGATACCATGCAAAATTCTAAAGTAGATTCCTTGCATAGTCATCCTATACAAGAAGGAGTCAGTTACGAAATTAAGGTAGTAACAAAAACGTACAATCACCTTGTGAAGGAAATAGATCGCTATACAAATCGTCTAATTGTCGAACAAAATGAGCGTCGTAAAGCGGATTTGAGTGCTTTGCAAATGCAAATTAACCCACATTTTCTATATAACACACTTACTTCAATTAAATATTTGGCGAAGATGAATCGAATTGATGATGTAGATCGTACCATTACTAGTCTTAGTGCGATGTTACAAAATACGATCGGATCAACCGAAGATACAGTTACTGTAGACCAAGAAATAGAGAATTTGAAGCATTATGTGTACATCAATAAAATTCGCTATGGCGATCAAGTAGATGTGTTATTTGATATTCGTCAAGATTGTAAGGAATTGTATATCCCCAAATTAATTATTCAACCATTTGTTGAAAATGCTTTTTTCCATGCCTTTCCTGGTATGCGCAAAGGTACGATCCATATTTTCATAAGACAGCAAGGAGATCGTCTATTAATTGAAGTGTTAGATGATGGTGTCGGCGCACAAGAAAATAAAGAACGTGTTAAGAAACGTTCCGTATCTGGTATCGGTATTGGAAATGTACATCATCGTATTGGACTACTTTATGGACCTAAGTATGGCGTTGAATTAGAAAGTGCAAGCGGATATGGTACAGCAGTTAAGATTAGTTTGCCAATTGTTCAAAACAGCGGACTTTAATAACGATGAATGGCTTAGTAGCATATTCGACATCGGATATGAAGCGAACTTGGGAAGTCCGGGCCGCGTGTACCGACTAAGTACACTTGCGTTTCCTCCTTCCACAAGTAGCACTCCATCTTCTCGATTCTTAAAGCCCTCTTTTTGAACATGTACTTTTAGTATATAATGATTGATGTTATAGCGATTATTCGTAGATCAATCTATGAAATGGAATATATACGAAACTTAACAATAATAGATTAACTTATATAAAGTGGAGGGAATTATGAATTCTAGAACAGAGCAATTTTCAATGCCGGCGGAGTGGACAAACCACGAACGTACTTTTATATCTTGGCCGATTCAATCTTCAATGGTATATCCTGAAATGTACGCAGAAGTATGTGCAGCTTATGCTGAGATCATAACTGCGATGGCAGAATTTGAGCCAGTAACTGTTGTTGTTAACGGTGTGGATGAAGTAGCAGTAAATGCTCAAGTAGGAACTAATCATAATTATACAGTAGATTGTTTAGTTATTGAGCATAACGATGCATGGTTACGTGATAATGGTCCAACTTTCGTTACAGCAACAGACGGTAAGCTAGCAGGTGTGAACTGGGGTTTTAACGCATGGGGCGGTAAATATACGCCTTGGGATCTTGATGATGCTGTAGCACCGCAAATTATTAAACATGTTGGTGCAACGCAATTCGATGCTCCGCTTGTAATGGAAGGCGGTTCTATTCATGTCGATGGTGAAGGGACTTTACTAACAACAGAGGAATGTCTGTTGAATGTGAATCGTAATCCTGATCTATCTCGTGAGCAAATTTTTGAACTTTTGAAGCAATATGTCAATATAGATGAAGTTATCTGGCTCAAAAATGGATTGAGTGGCGATGAAACCGACGGTCATGTTGATAATATCGCATGCTTCGCTGCTCCTGGAAAAGTTATTATGCAAGTTTGTTATGATCCTAGTGATGATAACTATGAAATTACACAAGAAAACTTGCAAATACTGCGCGATGCGGTAGATGCTAAAGGTCGTAAATTAGAAATTATTGAAATCGAGCAACCGCCAGCAGTGTACTTCGAGGATTCTCGATTGACATTAAGTTATTTGAACTTCTACTTTGTGAATGGTGGAATTATTCTACCTGTTTTCGGTGGTACAGCAGAAGAAACGGATCGTAAAGCAATGGAAGTGTTATCTTCATTGTATCCAGATCGTCGTATTCGCACAGTGAATGGGATGGGTGTTATAGGTGAGGGGGGCAACGTCCACTGCACAACCCAACAACTTCCTAGTGTTCGCTAGTGATCACGATGATATGCTGAAGTAGCGGATTCGACGGCGAAGATGGCATTCATCGGTTGCTCCAGTGCTCACGTACCAACGGACGTACGCTGCGCGCTTCGCTTCCCTAGCTTCATGCCATCTTCTTGGTGCTGACTAGCGAACATTCGAAGAAGTTTTTTTGACCGCTCGTGAGAGCGCTGCGCTGCTCACTTGCTGGTGAATACTTGAGGAATATCTTTGATCGTACGTGAGAGCGCTGCGCTGCTCACTTGTTGGCTTCATGCCAACTTTGTTGGGGATTGCGTTTTGCTTTGATGTATTTAGAAAATATATAACAAATGAGAAGGAGAATTGCTATGAGAAATGTGAAAATTGCTGCTACGCAGATGAGCTGTGAGGCTTCTCGTGAAGAGAATATCGCGAAGGCTGATCGCTTTGTGCGTGAAGCGGCAGTGCAAGGTGCGCAGATTATTTTACTACAGGAGCTGTTTGAGACTTATTATTTCTGCCAGAAGGAAAAGGCAGAGTATTATGCTTATGCAACGGAGCTGGAGAAAAACCCTGCTATTTTGCACTTCCAACAAATAGCGAAAGAACTACAAGTCGTATTGCCAATTAGCTATTATGAGAAGAAAAATAATGCTAGATATAACTCTGTAGTTATTATTGATGCTGATGGTGAAATTCTTGGTCAATATCGTAAAAGTCATATTCCAGATGGTCCTGGCTATGAAGAGAAATTCTACTTCAATCCAGGTGATACAGGATTCAAAGTATGGGATACGAAATATGCGAAGATCGGAGTCGGCATTTGCTGGGATCAATGGTACCCTGAAGCAGCGCGCTCTATGGCTTTGATGGGTGCGGAAATTCTATTCTACCCTACTGCAATCGGCTCTGAGCCACAAGATGGTGACATTGATTCTAAAGATCACTGGCAAGTCTGTATGCTTGGACATGCAGGTTCTAATCTTGTTCCTGTCGTTGCATCTAACCGTATTGGCGTGGAAAGCGATGAAGACTCTTCCATTACTTTCTATGGTTCTTCCTTTATTGCAGGTCCGCAAGGCAATAAAGTGGCGGAAGCTGGTCGATTTGAGGAAACGGTGCTTGTTGCAGAATTTGATCTTGATCAAATTGAAACAATGCGTATTGAATGGGGCGTTTTCCGCGATCGTAGACCGGATCTATACAAGGTTATCGGTACTTATGATGGAGAGCAAACATTTTTGAAATAGTTATGTATAGTGGAGCAGCCATCCAGTAGTTATAGCTACTGGTTGGCTGCTCCTTTTTTTTGATGATATGTAAATTATAAGTTGAGCTATCTCATCGGATTAAGCCGGAGAGACAGCTTTTTTTGTTTATTCGTATATTCTGAAGCTAAAGAGGGTTTTTCGCATATTCTCTAGGTGTTTGTGAAGTGAACTTTTTGAATACTCTACCGAAATAATTGAGGTCATTGTATCCAACCATAAGGGCTATTTCAGTTATTGGTATCGTTCCGATCAATAAATATTGTTTAGCTTCTTCGACACGTTTCTGGTTAATAAAATCAATGATTGTCTGATTCGTTTCATGCAAAAATTTACGAGAAAGATGAGATGGATTCACATGCAATGCCGAAGCAATGCCTTGAAGGGATAATTGTCTTTCTAGATTAAACTGAATATAAGCAACAGCTTGTTTAACGATGGGTCCATACCTAGAGGTCGAGTATGTGTTAACTGCAGCGCAATATTCCTCAAGAATAATTATTCTAAGTTTATTCAAATAGGGAAGATTAGGAGCGCGTTCGATCATAATGGAAAATTTTTCGGAAATGTGATGAATGTAAACAGGGTGAAGTCCACCGCGCTCAGCTGCTATTCGACATAGGGTGTTCAATGTGAAAAAAATATTTTTTGCAGAGCGGAGCGGACTCTCAGGGATACGATCAGGCATGATGAATATATTTAAAGTCCGTTTGAGTAAATCCTGTAATTTATGAATATCACCATTCTCGACAAAATGCATAAGTTGTTTCTCAAACTTGTATCGCATTTCAATTATTGTTTGACGTTCCTCTAGGTTTTCTTTTAATTGATCTTTATCCAATTTTGCTGTGATGATCTCTGAAGTGATAAGTTGTGCCTCTCTCAGGGGATGCAATGAGAGTTGGACGAGAAGATTACCAATATGATCAGAATCACTGCTGCTTATCATAAGTAATGAAGTATAGAAGGCTTCTATATGATTACGTTCGCTAATAGGAAGGTTGTTAATCATAATGATCTGACTAATCCAATCAGAGCTTGGGATATTAGATAGAAACGGCCCGACGAGCATATAACCACGAAGCTTTTCCTGTCGCCAATAGCCAACGGCAATGTATTCAAGACCATACGTATTTGTGTAATAGTAATAACTTTGCGGAGGGTTTGATTTTATTACTTCTGCAATAGTGCTGTAAGTCTCTACCTGCTGTTGAATGGCAAGGGGTAAGGAATGCTGAACCAGTTGGAAATGAGCGACCCCATCAAGCCCAATAAACCGTGTATCTTGCTTAGTTACGGAGTGAACAAGTGTACATGTTGTGTGAAAATCTTCATATATGTTATCCATTTGAGAAATCACTTCCTTTGTTGTGGATTTCTAGCATTCATAAATAAAAAATATTATGAAGTTGCAAGTTTTGTGCGAATTGAATCAAATATGTGCGATTATTATGCGAAAAATTAAAATATAATAATTTTATGTAATCGCTTTCAAAATAACTATTTTAAACATATAGAACTTGGAGGGAATTGTAATGAGAACTATCAAAAGCTTAAATCAAAATTGGAAATTTTTCAAACAAAATGATGAGGTAGCACAAAATCCTCAATATGATGATTCCAATTGGGAACAGGTAAATGTTCCTCACACATGGAATGCCATCGATGGAGCTAATGGCTACGATTTCTTTAAAGGTGCTTGTTGGTACCGAAAGTCATTCATAGTAGATACGCAAGCACAAGGAAATAAAGTGTTTATTGAATTTGAAGGTTCCAACAGCATGACAGATGTCTATATGAATGGACATCATATGGGGCAGCATAGAGGTGGATACTCCACATTCCGATTCGATATTACTGATGTTGTGCAGTTTGGTAGTTCTAATACATTGGCTGTAAAAGTAGATAATACGGTAGTCGATGATGTGTATCCGCAGATGGCAGATTTCACGTTTTTCGGTGGGATTTATCGTAATGTAAACTTAGTTATCGTTAATAATATGCACTTTGATCTAATGGATTATGGCTCTCAGGGTGTATATATCCAACAAGATAAGGTGACGAATGATGTAGCATTGCTTACGGTAAGATCTAAAGTTGTTAATGATAGCGCGGAAGATCAGAAGGTTCGCGTATGGGCAGACATGGTTGATAGCGTTGGTAAAGTAGTCGCTTATGCAGCTAAGGAAGTTATGGTTCAAGCAGGTGCTACAAAGATAATAGAAATGCCAGTTAGCATCAACAATCCAACATTGTGGAACGGCAAGAAAAATCCATACATGTACAAAGCTAATGTTTCATTAACTAGCTTCAACGATACGGTAGATTATTTATCGATACCTATTGGTGTACGTTACTTCCATGTTGATCCGCAACAAGGATTCTTCCTTAATGGTGAGCATCTTGCCCTAAATGGCGTGTCACGTCATCAGGATCGTAAAGATATGGGCTGGGCAATTACTTCTCAAGAGCAAGAAGAGGATATGGCATTGATTAAGGAAATAGGAGCAACTTCAATCAGGTTAGCTCACTATCAACATAATAGTTATTTCTACGATCTATGCGATCAAGCAGGTATGGTTATATGGGCTGAAATTCCGTTCATCTCTATCATGTCTAAGAATGAACTAGAAGGCATTAATGCCAAGCAACAAATGACGGAACTAATTAGACAGAATTACAATCATCCATCCATTATGTTCTGGGGCATTCAGAATGAAATTCAGATTGGCGGGGACACACCAGCGCTACGCAAGCTTGTATCTGAATTAAATGAACTAACGAAAAAAGAAGATCCAACCAGGCTTTCAACGATGGCTAACGTCATGTTTGTACCCGATGAAGATAACTACAATACCGTAACGGATACGATTGGATATAACAAATATTATGGTTGGTATAACGGAGAAGCTCAAGATTTTGCAGGTTGGATCGATGGCTTCCATGAAAAAAATCCTACTGTAAACTTGGGTATCTCTGAATATGGTGCAGAAGGTATTATTCAATATCATACAAATGAACCTCAGGTGAAAGATTATACAGAGGAATATCATGCGCTTTACCATGAAATTGTATGGGGAATATTCAAAAAACGTCCGTTCCTATGGTCCACTTATGTTTGGAATATGTTCGACTTCGGCGCGAATATTCGTGATGAAGGTGGCGTGAAAGGACGTAATAATAAAGGCTTAGTGACTTATGATCGGAAGATTAAGAAGGACGCTTTCTATATGTATAAGGCGAATTGGTCAGATGAGAAATTCGTCCACATTACAAGCAAACGTTTCGTTGATCGCGTAGATGAAACAATCGGTGTTAAAGTTTACTCTAATTGTAGTTCTGTAACTTTGTTTGTAAATGGAGTGCAACATTCTACAGTGTCTAATGAGGATTGTGTGTTCCAATTCGAAAATATCTCCTTACGCGATGGCCTTAACGAGATTACGGCACGTGCGGACAAAGAAGGCGCAACATTTGAAGATACAGCTCATTTCAACAAAGTGAATGAAGCGAACAAGAGCTATGAGGCACCTGAAGCGAAGGGTGGAATAGTAGATAACTGGTTCGAAATGCCTGATACGACAGATGTTGTCGTTGAAGAATTAGTCATTACAGATGATGTTTATTCTACAAAGTGTACGATAGGATCCATTATGGAGAATGAAGAAGCAAAGGCAGTCGTTACAACACATTTAGGTGATTTCTCCGAACATCCTATGTTCCCTATGGCGCAAGGTTTTTCATTCGATATGCTTTCTACTATGGCTTCAGAGGTCTTCTCAGAGAAATTATTGTATATGCTCAATAAAGAATTAACTAAGATTAAGAAGAGCTAAAGTGAATTATAGTGACTATTAGTCTCTATTGTATGTATATGAAATGAACCCGGGTAGGTTCTGATAAATGAGATGCATCAGAGCCTACAAATAAGCATATGCAATCAGGTCATTGAGGAGGTCATATTATGAGTCAACCGATAACAACAGGTAATCAAGTAAGCCACGAACAGGTAGTCATCATTCGGAAATTCGGTTTGCGTGACAAATTAGGTTATATGTTCGGTGATCTAGGCAACGACTTCTTCTTTATTCTTGTAAGTTCATTTTTGATGGTTTACTACACCGATATTTTTAATATTAGTGCAGCAGCAGTGGGAGTCATGTTCTTAATTGCCCGACTGTGGGATGCGGTGGCAGATGTTACTTGGGGAAGATTTATCGATACCAGGAGAGCATCAAAACATGGGAAGTTCAAGCCATGGATATTTAGAATGTCATTTCCACTCGTGCTATCGGGTGTACTAATGTTTGTAAAAATACCAGGAATGAGTGACAATTTCTATCTTGTATACGCTTTCGTTACGTACCTTATATGGGGTACATTGTATAGTACAGTTAATATCCCTTATGGTTCAATGGCCTCAGTAATTACGGAAGATCCAGTTGAGCGTACAGCATTGTCTACGTTTAGAACAATGGGTGCGGTGATCGCTTCCTTGGCCATTAATGTGATTGGACCGCTGATTCTCTTTGTAGATAATGAAGCCAATGCAAATCGTTTCTTAATAGGAGCTATAATATTTGGTTTAATATCTTTAGCAAGCTACTTGGCGTGTTACAAGATGTCGACGGAGCGTAAATTTCCGGCTGCAGATGGGCCAATCGTTAAGACGAAGTTAAGTACGACGCTTAAAGGAATTGTGAAGAACAAACCGTTATTATCAATTCTTGCCGCATCGCTTCTCTTTATGATGTTGAATTTGTTGATGGGTGCCGTCAATGTGTATCTATTCAAAAATTATTTCGGCGATGCATCGGCTTTGAGTCTGTTTGGTTTAATTCAAATCGTGAGTATGATTATCGCTTTTCCGTTGACGAAACCGTTGGTCAAACGTTTTGGTAAAAAAGAAATCGCTTCTATCGGAATGCTGCTAGCGGGTATCGTATATTTGGCACTGTTCTTCCTGCCGGGTACATCCGCGATGTCATTTATTCTAATCACAGCACTTGGCGTATTCGGCTATGGTTTTTTCAACATCGTCATCTGGGCTTTCGTAACAGATGTGATCGATTATCATGAGTATTTGACCGGTCTACGTGAAGATGGAACGGTGTATTCCGTCTACTCCTTCGCTCGTAAAGTAGGTCAAGCGATCGCTGGTGGTATTGGTGGATTTGCGATAGCAGCAGTTGGTTATGACTCTACTCAAGCAGTACAGACCCATCAAGCGTTGGATGGAATATTTACGCTGGCTACATTGGTGCCTGGTATTTTATTTATTATGATATTCCTATTGATAGCCTTCACTTATCCGCTGAATAAACAAAAGACTAATCAGCTTGTTACGGATTTAGCAAATAGAAGAAGTAAGAATCAACAATAATAGTTACGACAGAAAAGTAGCTGATATTTGAGAAGTATGAAAGCGAATACAGATGATATGAATAACCTCAATCCCTATAGGGATTGAGGTTATTCTACGTTCTGAAAAAAGTAAAGAGAGGTGAGCTGGAATTCTCAATGTAGCTAAGCTCGTAACGCTTGGAAATAACGATAAATCTTTTGCTGCTTTTGTGCATGTTTGCCTTTTGAACTTTCAGAGAAGCCAAATTCAAAAAACTTCACTTTCTTAATACCAACAAAATTAAATAATGCTTTTCTCATTAAAATTTTATGAGAGTTGTTCAACCAAAGCATCGGATAGAAAGTTGGACCTTTCATCGTCGAGATGCAAACGACTGATTTCCCCTTAAGAAGCCCTTCTGGCAATAATCCTTTCGTATCACGATAAGCAAATTCTGAAGCAAACATTTGATCAATATATCCAAGCAACATTGCCGGTGGACGACCCCACCAAATCGGATATACCAAGACGATTTTATTCGCCCAAAGTATTTGCTCTCTATATTTCTCTAGGTTTGGATCTTTATGCATATCTCTGCGGCGATGCTGGGCATCAAAGAAAAGTACAGGATTAAACTTTTCTGCATAAAGATCTAATACTCGAACTTCATTAATTAACGAATTCTCCTTGGCGCCTTTCATTACTTCCTCGAAAAGCGAATAATTATAACTTTGATGATTTGGGTGAGTATATATAACGAGCAAATTCATGATGAAGCAACTCCTTTAGTTATCATTTGATAAGTAAAATGTAGCACATGAACAAATTAGTTGTCAATTAATAATTGTTTTTTAATAACTATTTTGCTATGTTGTCATTAGAGGTGATCCAATGGACAAGTACGCATTATTTCAACAACTCATTCCGTTTATATCTTCGGTGCATCAAATCTCACATGATATGGCCAAAGATGTGAAGTCTGATACTATTACACCCCTTCAATATAAAATTATGGAGTATCTAGCGGTAAGTCCACCTGCATTACTTAGTGATATTAGTGATTGCATGAAGATATCTATGCCGAATACTAGTCGTGAGCTGAAGAAATTAACAGAGCAACAGCTGATTGAGAAAGTCGTGGATGACAGCGATCGTCGCAAATACTATATCCATCTTACGAAGCAAGGAACGAAGATGATGGATGATGCTTTTGCACAAATATATTTGCAATTTAGTGAGAGGATCGCTGGTCTTTCTGAGGCAGATTTAATAGCGGTCGAGGATGCCCTTCATACGCTCCAAGCTAAAGTCTTTTATACTCAAACTTAACAGCCAATTATACGAAAAAAAGAGATTTCTACGAGGGTTAAGCACCTCACAGAAATCTCTTTTTATAATGTATCTAACGAGTTATCGTTCAATTAGTTCAATTAATAAGAAGCTTTACGCCTCAACGGTAGTTTCGCTAGCGTCTTCTTCTTTTTTCTTTTTACCAGACCAAGGTGTACCAAGTAAAGGTAATGCCCAACGGTCAAGACCATACCAACCAGCGTTTTTCCAAGCTAATACTAACCAAGTTGCAAGAATAAATAATACAGGATTAGAACTCACTGTACCTGCTAACAGGAAGCTTACGTTCATTAGACCACCACAGAATGCAGCAATACCAGTAAGTAGACCAACAATTAGACCAAGACCGATAAGTACTTCACCGAAAGCTACCATATAAGAAAACACTTTCGCGTTCGGGATAACTACATTCTCTACGAATGTTGCATACCAAGAAGTTACGTCTTTTCCTTCTTCAGCTTTAGCTAATACTCCGCCCATAAATCCTTTAATGGCAGTACCAGCATTTTCGCCAACCCAAGCATCATTATTAATTTTACCCCAACCTGCAGTAATCCAAGAATAACCAACATAAAGTCTAACGACTAACCAAAACCAAGCAGCTTGTGTACTACTGAATAGGAAACGAGATACTGGATTTTCGGGAATGATAACAGCTTTACTCATTATAAACTCCTCCATGAATCGTTGATATTGTTCAACTTCTTAATAAGTATACTATAATAGAGTTAGGTTTATACAGGAAGTGACTTTTCTCACATTTGTGAAAAATCATGGAAATTATGTTGTTTGTAATAATGAAATGTGAGTACATATTTGTGTTATAATTTTAATATCATCAATCGGATGGAAGGTTAATGCTATGGTTGAAACAAATAAGAAGTATTGTATAAGCTGTGGCCAAGAGAAGCCGATTAGTGATTTTTTGAGGCGGACAGGTCGGCGAGAAAGTCAGAATAGTCGTCGTGGAACATGTAAGCGTTGCAGACAAGCAGGAACTTCGATGGCTCGTGGACAAGTTGCAGAGTCACTATCGTTCTCAGTCCCTCATAATACTGGGAGAGCTAAGTGGACAAGGAAGAAAAGACAGCCAGCTTCTTATCATCGTCAATCACCGAATAGTGAAAATAGCATTGTTCGCGCTGATGATATCCGGCCTACTTCGCGTGGTGTTGTAAGGATGCGAGGGAGATCGGATACAGGTCGTAGATGGTATGAAGAGATCGATCCGCAGCAAGCTAAAGTACTTGTTAAAGAAGGTGCAGCGATTATCATTAATCCATACACGATTCGTATGGTCTATAGTAACAAAGAATTTAGACGTTTTATTCTAATGAGAGATCATCTTACTTGTCATTATTGTGGTGAAAGTGGAGATACGATAGATCACCTATTGCCACGTGCAAAAGGTGGTTACACGACTCCTGCCAATTGCGTTTGTGCATGTCTAACTTGCAATCAGCAAAAGGGAAATCTTACAACAGAACAATTCATGCAATACTTGTTTATGCAATCCAAAGATACTGTTGAGGTGTGACTCTACTAGCATTTGTTGAATAACAATGTGGTGTAGAGTCTTTTTTTATTTTTAAAACATATATATTGATAATAATTATCAATATCGCTATAATTGGATGGATAGCTCATTTGTAGCTGGAATTCATGATACGCAATAGGAGGTGCACAGGTAGTGTTTGAGGGATCGACAAGAAAGAAGTCAGCTATGATTGGAATCGCAGGCGTCGTACTGGTCCTCTCTGCACTTTTTGCTATTGGTATAGGCAGTGTTAGCGTTAATCCTATTGTTACCCTGCAAACCTTGCTTGGAAATGGTGACGATACAAGTGCCGTTATAATAAGGGACATTCGTATACCGCGAGTTATACTAGCATTAATTGTAGGGGCAAATCTAGCAATTTCAGGTGCACTTTTGCAAGCTGTTGTACAAAATCCTTTGGCAGATCCAGGAGTTACTGGTGTATCAAGTGGGGCAGCCACCGCTGCACTATTTATTATGCTAGTTATGCCACAATCAAGTGTGCTTGTTCCTGTAGCAGCGATTGCAGGAGGTTTGATTGCTGCCGCTATGGTATATGCAATGGCATGGCAACGTTCGATAGGCTTTCAGCCTGTAAGAATTATTTTGTCAGGTGTCGCAGTTAATGCGATTTTTGGTGGGTTAATGGGTTTACTACAATTACTTTATAGTGATCGACTACCTGCCGCTGTTCAATGGATGAATGGTAGTTTAGCAGGGAAAGACATGGGTGATGTGTGGTTTATCTTACCTTATTCAATTGCAGGATGGATTTTTGCGCTATTATGTATACGCAAAATTAATATATTACGTCTTGGTGAACAGACAGCACATAATTTGGGACAGAATATGAATCACGTTCGTTTAATTCTATCGGTATTGGCTGTATTTCTTGCAGCAATTTCAGTATCAATGGTAGGGTTAGTAGGATTTGTAGGGCTAGTCGTTCCCCATATATCACGTTTGTTGATTGGCTCAGACTTTAGATTTAGCTTACCATTTAGTATTTTACTAGGTGCAATCATGCTCCTTATCGCAGATATGATCGGTCGTTCATTGTTTGGAGCGATTCAGATTCCTGCAGGTATTGTTATGGCGATGATTGGCGGTCCATACTTCTTGTATCTTATGCGGAAGGGTGGAGCGTAAATATGCTATCGATTAAAGATATTGCTATCAATTATTCGGATAAACAGATTATTAAAAATGTGTCGTTACAAGTGAACGACGGCGAAATTGTATCAATTATTGGTCCAAATGGGACGGGTAAATCTACTATACTTAAAGCTATCTCCAAGAGAATTAACGTAGCGAGTGGCGAGATTACGTTCGATCATCAAACATTGACGGATATGTCGATTAAAGATATTTCGAAGTTAATGTGTATGGTATCGCAATCTAACACAAGTCCTCAGGATATGACGGTTGGTGAGTTAGTTAGCTATGGACGTTTGCCTTATAAGAAATGGTATGAACGAATGACCGCTGAGGATGTTGAAATTGTTCAGTGGGCACTCGAGCAAACTCATATGGAAAAGTATCGGGACAGATTAGTATATCGATTATCTGGTGGTGAGGCGCAGCGCGCTTGGATTGCGATGGCATTAGCACAAAAGCCTCGTATTCTATTACTTGATGAGCCGACTACATATCTAGACATAGCACATCAACTTGAAGTGCTTGAGCTAGTGAAACGATTGAATGCAGAGCTAGGTATTACGGTGATCATGGTATTGCATGATCTGAATCATGCTGCTTCGTACAGTGATCAAATTTGTGTCATTAACGATGGTGTAGTAAAAGCGTATGGTGCTCCAAGCGAAATCATCACCACGGGATTAATTCGTGATGTCTATGGTGTTGAATCTGAAATTGATTTATACAATCAGGTACCCCGAATTCATATTATAAAAAAAAGTAACGTGAGGAAGAGTGATAAAGTTATGATGAATATTAAACCGATGGATTTGAATGTGTTGAAAGAGAACTACCAACAATTAGTGGGTGGAATGAAATCTATTTTCTTAAGCACAATTGGCCTTGATGGTAGCCCGTTCTTATCTTATGCACCATTTGTTGAGCATGAAGGTAAAGTATATATCTACCTTAGCCGTATCGCTGAGCATTATCAAAACATGGAAAACAACCCTGCTGTGGATGTTATGTTAGTTGCTGATGAATCTGCAACTAAAAACATTTTTGCTCGTGAGCGTGCTCGCTTCAAGGGTCAAGCTGCAAACGTTGGTAACGAAGGTTTTGAAGATGTATTTGCGAAATTCGAAGAGAAATTTGGTGCACCAACATTCAAAATGCTTCGTACTTTAGACTTCTCATTATTCGAGCTTACACTAGCTAATGGCCGTTATGTAATTGGTTTTGGTCAAGCGTTCGATGTTGACTTTGCTGGTGAACATTTCGATCATGTTAACCGTGATGCACATGGTCAAGATGGAAGACCTGCAAGTAAATAATTAATTTTTTGGCTTTAGGTACTATACATCTATTAATATGGAAACCGTTGGAGGTAACATATATGAATACAGAAACAATAATAGCAATGTGGGAGTCCGTTCAAGGTCGTTTCCACAAGATGGTTAAGGAATTGCCACAAGAATCTCTTTCTTTATCGATTGGTCCTGCTTCAGTAGGTCATATGATCAGACATAGTGCTGAAGTTGAATTTGTTTATGCAGAATGGGTTTTCGGAACACCGAAGCCAGCAGACCTTGAATATCACACGCTACGTGGCCCAGGTAATTCAGCTGTCGAATTCGATAATGTAGATGAGCTAGTAACTTTGCTTGAGGCTTCTAACGCGATGATTATTGCCGCTATGAAGGCATTGCCAGAAGAAGATTGGAACAAAGAAGTGAAAACGCCACGTGGAACATTCTCTGCACTAGATTCGATCGCACAACTTATGTATCATACTGGTATTCATGCAGGTCAAATCTCACTTATGCAAAAGCACGCACAATAAGAAATCATGCTTAGATTACTTATCATATAAGAGCGATCAAGGTAATCATTTTTTCGGAAATGATTACCTTGATCGCTTTTTTTATGGTCATTTTAAAATAGCATTCGTTATATATGGTTTATTTACTTGTCCATGGTGATGTTTATCAGTTTTGAAATAAACATATTTCAATACGTAGGCATAAAATAAGTAAGGGAGGAATTCGAGTGGATAAGAAAAATAATAAGAATAATAATAGTAGTGATCAAAGTAACGATGCAGAAGACAGATTAATTGCAAAACTCGCATTCTGGGGGGGAGCGCTTGCTACACTTGGCGATACATTTGCTACTATTTCTGCAGGTTTAGCTCTACAACAATTGGATAAAGATAAGAATCAAAGTAGCGATGATCAATCGGATTTAAAACAACAAATAGAACTAATGCAAAAACAAATAGAGCAACTAACAAATAAATTAGAAAAGATGGAGCGTAAAAAAAGATGAACGCTCAAAAGGGATCATATCAACATCGAACATTGTAATCCACTCTCATTTGGAGTGGATTTTTTATCTTATTTGCAGTTAGATAGACATAGATACAAATATATTATTACTTTAACGAATGAATTATAAATAACATATTGGAAAATTGAACGATATGTACGTGTAGAAGGTCTAATACATATAGAGACCAAACGAAAGATTCGAGGTGATGATAAATTGACGAGTGATGAACTTGCTAAATGCGCTATAGTGGGTGATGAAGCTGCTTTTGTTCAGTTAATGCAGCAATATGAACAACCGCTCTACCGTATTGCCTATAGTTATATGCGTAATGAGCATGATGCGATTGAAGCGATGCAGGAGCTAACTTATCGTAGCTATCGTAATATACGTTCCATTAAAGAACCACAATATATTCGTACGTGGCTAACGAGAATATTAATTAATATTTGTCATGATATGTTGCACAAACAAAAGCGAGAAATACCGAGTAATCTAGTGATTGATCAATGTATAAACCATCAAGTGTATCATCGATCGGAGCAAGCTACAGAAATAGAACTATTCGATACACTTTCCAAATTAAATGATGAACAAAGAGAGCTTATTGTGATGAAATATATCGAAGATCGCACGAATACGGACATTGCGCAGTCATTGAGTATTCCAGAAGGAACAGTGAAATCTAGACTGCATTATGCACTTCGTAAATTAAGATTATTGTTCAAGGAGGAGGGGATATAATGGAGAACGAAGCGTTAGATAACTACGACCGATATGCGGAGTCTCTAGATGGCATTGTTGTTCCGACTGAACAGTTAGCAGCTGCTAGATTAGCAGGGCTTCAAAGAGCGAAGCGGGAACGTACGAGAACCAAACAACTACTATGGGTTCGTAATGCAAGCATTGTAATGGGAATACTAATTATCTTCTTCACAAGTATACGTATCTCACCTGTATTTGCTAGTACAGTAGCGAAAATACCTGGTATGGATAGAGTAGTCGATCTCATTACATGGGATAAAGGAATCGAAGATATTATGGATCAGCAGTATTATGAGGAGCTCAATACTACGGTAACTAACAATGATCTGACACTAACAGTAGATAGCGTTATTGCTGACGAAACGGGAATGATAATTTTCTATACGCTAGAAGCGTCGTATGATATTTCGAAATTGAAAGTGAATAGAATGAATATATTGCAAAATGGAAATAAAATGGGATACGCTAGTGTCGGCTATCCAGGATATAGATACAGTGCAGAGCCAACAAATAGCATAGAACATAATATTGTAATAGAAGCACCTGATGGAATTAACTATGAAAATGCTGATTTTACTTTAGAATTAGAGTTAAGCGACGAACATACTACAAAATTCTCTATTCCATTTACGCTGCAGCAGCCAGTTGCTGCTACGAAACATTATGAATTAAACAAGGAATTTATTATTGATGGACAGCGATTAACAGTGCAATCTCTAAGTGTTTCACCACTACGTGCACGGGTAAAGCTTGCTGTTGATGAGCATAATACGCAGCAAATACTAAAAATTCAAGAAATTAAGCTAGTTGATGAGCATGGAGAAGAATGGGGGGGAATTCCTAATGGTATTTCTAGCTGGGGTGACATACGAGATGGTGAAATTGGGTATATGATCCAAAGTAACTTCTTCCGCGAGCCAGAGCAATTAACATTGCATTTAGAAGGGATAGAAGCGTTATCTAAAGGTCAGGATTATATCGAGGTAGATTTTGAGCGTAATGAATTATTATACGTACCTGAGCTGCTTGATGTTGAACTAGAAATTATGAACCATCGATCGTTGCGATCGAAAATATTAATTGATAGCGACTCATCGAGATCTTCTGTACTCGGTTCAAGTGGGATTGATGCAGAAGGAAATCAAGTTTATACGGATACAGGAAGTAGTAGACATATGGAGGATTATATAGAATCTACAGACAATTATGATTTAAGTGGGGTTGTCAATCCTGTACGAATCTATGTAAATTCCTATCCCTCTTACCTCGATGGGAGTATAGAAATCGACATTCCCCTTCAATAGTTGAAGGGGTTATCGCTTGTCCTTAACTTACTACTTGTATTGTCGTGCTAATTTTGGGAAAATAGAAAGCAGAATATATACGACAATAGAGGAACTTATCATAACACCACGAGCAGTAAAGAGTTTCTGTTGATGATATGATAGGTGAAAAGAGGATATAGCGAGATGAAAGTATCAATATATGGATTAACATTTGATCAATTAGTGGAGTGGCTAGAGGAACGTGGTCATAAACGTTCTCGTGCACTACATGTATGGCGTGCATTATATCGTAATCGTGTTCGTACGTTTGCAGACATGACGGAAGTGAATAGTGCGACAGTAGAACTTCTGGAAGAGCATTTCATACTGGAAACATTGACTGAGCATACGCGTCAACAATCTCAAGATGGTACGGTGAAATTTTTGTTCCAGCTTGCAGATGGTAACCTAATCGAGACGGTGCTTATGCGCCATAAGTTCGGTTTATCGGTTTGTGTGACGACACAAGTGGGTTGTAATATCGGTTGTAGCTTCTGTGCAAGTGGATTGATTGCGAAAAGCCGTGATCTAACGAGTGCGGAAATTACGGAGCAAATTATGCAAGTTCAATTTTTCTTAGATAGTCATGCTAAGGATGAGAAAGTTAGTCATATCGTCGTTATGGGTATTGGTGAGCCGTTCGATAACTTCGTACACATGTCTAATTTCGTACGTACAGTGAAGGATCATAATGGTCTTGCGATTGGTCCACGTCATATTACGGTATCAACTAGTGGTATTGTGAACAAGTTCAAAGAATTTACAGATAGCGATCTAGGTGTTAACTTAGCGATTTCTCTACATGCGCCGAACAATGAGCTTCGCTCACGCATTATGAAGATCAATAAAGCCTATCCATTAGAGAAGCTAATGCCTGCAATTGATTATTACTTGAATAACTCTAATCGTCGTGCAACGATTGAATATATATTGTTGAAACATGTAAATGATCAGCCAGAACATGCACTTGAACTTGCCGAATTAATGATGCCACGTAAAGATCTAGTGAACGTGAACTTAATTCCTTATAATCCAGTAGATGAGCATAGTCAGTATCAACGCAGTGAGCAAGATGATATTCGTGCTTTCTACGATGTGTTGAAGAAGCAAGGAATTAGTGTTAGTGTTCGTCTGGAGCATGGTGCTGATATTGATGCAGCATGTGGACAATTACGAAGCAAACAGCTTGATAAAGCATCGAATAATTAATAGTTGAAGAACATAATAGGCACGCTCGAAAGTAATTAACTTTCGAGCGTGCCTATTTATGATACTGAAGCATTGTATTCTCAAATACACTTAGTAGTGAAGCGCAATAAATTCTTGATTACAATACAAGGAAGCCCATGTTTTGCTTCGCTTTTGTAAGTGTATCATTAGCTACAGCGGCTGCACGCTCTGCACCATCACGCAAGATGGCATCAAGCTCAGAAGAGTTGACGATATCATGGAATTTTTGTTGAATGGGTTCAAGTATGTTAATAACGACTTCTGCAATTTCTTTCTTGAAGTTACCGTAGCCTTGACCCTCAAAATGTTTCTCAACATCTGGAATATCCATACCAGAGAATACAGAATAGATTTCAATTAGGTTACTTACAGCAGGTTTATTCTCCCAGTCATAACGAACTGACATATCGGAATCTGTTACAGCACGTGAGAATTTTTTGCGGATAACAGCAGGCTCATCTAACATAAGAATGTAACTACTTATATTCGGATTAGATTTACTCATTTTACTGGAAGGATCGTCTAGACCCATAATACGAGCGCCAGTCTCTTGGATAATTGGTTCAGGAACGATGAACGTTTCACCGTATCGATTGTTGAAACGATTAGCTAAGTCACGCGTTAACTCAACATGTTGCTTCTGATCGTCACCTACAGGGACATGTGTCGCTTGATACAATAGAATATCTGCCGCCATTAATGCTGGATAAGTGAATAGTGCAGAACTTACTACATCTTTACCATCGGATTTGTCTTTGAATTGCGTCATACGGCTAAGTTCACCGAAGTGTGCTTGTGTCTCCATCAACCAGCCAAGCTCTGCATGTGCTGATACTTGAGATTGCAAAAAGATTGCTGAACGTTTAGGGTCAATACCTGCAGCAACATAAAGAGCAGCCAACTCACGAGAACGTTGACGAAGTTCCTTCGGATCTTGATATACGGTAATCGCATGTAGATCAGGAATGAAATAGAAGCAATCGAATTCTTCTTGATTGCGGACGAATTGACTTAAAGCGCCAGAATAACCGCCAATATTAAGTTCTCCACTAGGTTTAATACCAGATAATATACGTTTCATGTACGAACACCTTACCTTCTCTATAATTTAAAAACAAAAAAGCTCCGCCCCTTAAAAACATAAGGGACGAAGCGTTATACTCCGCGGTACCACCCAAATTCGATTATACAATCGCACTTGATAGCTCAATAACGGTGAGCTCCGTCAATGCCTACTAATGCCAATCATCACTTTTGCGATATGCATATTCGGGTTGAGGCGAAGAGACCCATTCAGCTATAGACATGTGCCGAACTTTTCACCAGTTATCGGCTCGCTAATGACATGTGCAATTAGACTACTATTTCTCTTCATTGCTGTTTAATTTGTAATTGATATTAGCATACTTATTAATAATGAATTAGTCAAGTTAAAACGTGAGGTATGCCTGGTATAATATACTAGTTAGAATTATTGACATCGCATCATCAACATGTTATCTTAAAATTAAGATAATTCGAAAAGAGGCATAACGATGAGCGAAACAAAGCGTTATGAACAAGTGGAAGATGCTTTAGAACTATATATTGCATTATCACGTGCTAACCAATGGGTAAGTTCACATGGTGATCGTGATATTAGAGCGCATGGCTTGAATCGTACGGAGTTCGGAGTGTTAGAATTACTGTATCATAAAGGACCACAGCCATTACAACAAATCGGTAATAAAGTATTGATGAGTAGCGGTAATATTACTTACGTCATCGACAAATTAGAAAAGAAGCAGCTGGTACGACGTAGAGTATCCACAGAAGATCGTCGCTTAATCTATGCAGAAGTGACAGATGCAGGCTCGGAGTTTATTGAGGATGTGTTTCCAACTCATGGGTGTGTTATCCATGATGCTGTTGCTGGATTAACATTGGAAGAGCAGCGTCAAGCTACGAGTTTACTAAAAAAACTCGGAAAATTTGCAGAAGAAAGTTATAAGGGCTAGCTCCTTATAGCTTAATCTCACATATCTTAATGCTGAGATATCATGGCGGTGAATGTAATTTAAGGCTTAAAGGGACAATGAATATAATAATAATTAATGGAGGGAATTATAATGAAACATATTTACGAAGCGGGAACTGAAAAAGATGGTCAAGTACTTTTGCTACTGCATGGTACTGGTGGAGATGAGAATGATCTAATCCCACTTGCGCGTACTGTAGATCCGAGTGCAGCAATACTTAGTGTAAGAGGTAACATTCTTGAACATGGTATGCCACGTTTCTTCCGTCGTCTTGCTGAGGGAGTGTTTGATGAACCAGATCTTATTTTCCGTACGCAAGAACTTAAGCAATTTATTGACGATGCAGCCCTGCAATATGGCTTTGACCGCAATAAAGTAGTAGCACTAGGATATTCTAATGGTGCAAATATAGCAGCGAGTATGTTATTCCATTATGCTGATGCATTACAAGGAGCAATTATGCACCATCCAATGGTGCCACTTCGCAGTATCGAATTGCCGAAACTTACTGGCGTAGCTTGCTTTATTGGAGCAGGTGAGAACGATCCAATTTGTACACCAGCTGAGTCGAATGAGCTAAAAGCATTACTAAGTGAAGCCGGCGCTAATGTACAAATTCATTGGGAACGTCATGGTCATCAGTTATCTCGCACAGAGGTTGAAGCAGCGAAAGTATGGTATGAAGCTCAATTTAAATAATGAACATCATGAGGGGATATTCCAAAGGTCATTTGTGTAATGACTGAAGGAATATCCTTTTTTTTCGACTAGGCAAATGTCGGAATGAGCATGAATATAATATAATAACGAAACGGAGAGCATGCCTCCCCACTTTACAACATATGATGTGTTAACAAAGGTTAGAGGATGTGATCGGGATGATATGTGCCATCATTGGTGGTGGACCAGCTGGGTTGAATGCCGCGCTATTGCTTGCTCGGTCTAGACATAAAGTATATCTCTTTGATAATGCAAAACCTCGTAATGCAGTAACGGAAGCAATTCATGGCTTTATAACACGAGAAGGGATTTCGCCTCTCAAATTTCGCAAATTAGCACAGCAAGAATTGGAGCAGTTTAAGCATGTGAAACAATACCAATCAAAGATAACTGAAATTAAACGTAGTAATAATGGGACATTTACTATAACGACGTCTCAAGGTAAAAAGATTCAAGTGAATAAAGTATTACTTGCCACGGGGTTGCAGGAAACATTACCGCCAATTCGCAACATTTCACGCTTTTATGGGAGTTCGGTATTCAGTTGTCCTTATTGCGATGGGTATGAACTGCGGGATCGGGCGTTAGCTGTATTTACAGAAGCTAATAATGTGGTTTCTCTTGCAGCGACACTACAACAGTGGAGCAAACGAATATTTGTATTTACAAATGGAAAATACAAACTAACAACCTCAGAAAAGGAATTAATGAAGGCGATGGATATTACAATTTATGAACAACCAATCGTTCAATTAGTTGGACAAAAAGGGCAATTGCAAGGCGTATTACTTAAGGATGGTAGTAAAGTTAATTGTACGGGAGGTTTTGTTTCAACCTACTGGAGACATGCGGGGACATTAGCCTCGGATCTAGGTTGTAGGTTAACAGATCAAGGTGGAATATGGCAAGATGGTAAAGGGAGAACTAGTGTTCAAGGTGTCTATGTGGCAGGGGATATGGCCCATATATCACCAGCACAAGCAGTTATTGCAGCCGGAGATGGTGTGAAAGCTGCAATAAGTATGAATCAGGATTCAGCTCAACACCGCTTAACAAAAATTCAGACCATGATTAGAAAACAATAACATAAAAAAGACATTCTCATGTTAATCAGGTTACAGCTTGTACCTGAAAAGCACGAGAATGCCTTGTTATTCCATTGGTCTATTCACGATAATCTTCTACTAGTAATTCAAGTCCACCTGTCTCAGGGTCCATAATAAAGCCGTGTACAGGAACATCTTTAGGGAATAAAGGATGATTGCGAATCATTTTGACACTGTGCATTACGCCATGCTCGGGAGCTGTGAAACCACGTAAAAACTTCTCCATGCGGATACCTGAGCGTTCCAATGTTTCTATAACTAACGGATCTACTCCGCCTTGTTCAATAATTTTATTAACCAAACCTTTACTATCGAGATTTGTCATACCGCAACCATGGTGTCCGATAACGACAACTTCCTCTGCATGTAATTCATATACCGCAACAAGAATACTGCGCATTGCTGAACCGAAAGGTTGCGTTAATACTGCACCAGCATTTTTGATGAATTTGGCATCGCCATTGCGAAGATTTAATGCTTTTGGTAAAAGTTCCATTAGTCTTGTATCCATACATGTTAAAATCGCAATTTTTTTCTCAGGATACTTGTCCGTTAAGTATTTTTCATACTCTTTGTCCTCTACAAATGCCTTATTGAACTCCATAAAATTTTTCACAATACTCATGTGTATTCCTCCTACAACTGTTCATGCTTTCGGTGCATTACTTGTTAGATAACATTAACTTTGAAAGCTTCACTGACTTAACTTCGATTCATAATTGAACCCGATAATATCTATTATTCTCTTATTTTCATAACAAGTCAAATGGTCTTATATATAGAAAAAGTAAAGAGACAAACCGAAACGCACAATTTATCTCACTTTTTATACCGGTGTAATGGTATATTGTTACACTTTTAATGCTGGTAATACAATCGTTGCTGTAGTTCCAATTCCTAACTTGCTTGTAAAGGTAATAGTACCTTGATGATTGGCGATAATTTGCTGAGAGACAAGCAAGCCTAAACCATTGCCATCTTGTTTATTAGTATAGAACGGCTCAAAGAGATGCTTTAATGATTCTTCAGATACACCTACTCCGTTATCGGATATCGTAATCTGTACATGTTGCTCTTGTTTGCAAATGCCAATCTTCAGAATACCATCTTTGTTCATTGCTTCCACACTATTTTTAATTAGGTTGACAAACATCTGTTTCAGATTACCTTCAACACCATTAATTAGCGGAACATCCTCTTCAATACGTGATATTACAGTTACGTGCTCCATCGTCCCAGATGAGGTCATTAATAGTACAATATCGTTAATTAGTTGCACAATATTCGTAGGTTGTAAATTGTTAACTTGAGGTTTTGACATGACCAAGAACTGACCAACAATATGATTCATGTGATCAATTTCTTTCATTACAAGGTCCATATGATTTTCAGGTAATAGTCCTTTTTTGTAGTTGATCTTCAAAAATCCTTGAACAGTTGTAAGTGGATTTCGGATTTCATGGGCAATACTCGCAGCTAACTGTCCGATAGCTGAAAGTTTTTCGTTCTTCACAAGTAACTCTTCCGTTTGCTTACGAGCAGTAATATTGCGGGTAATCGATGCTATTGCTACAATTAACCCTTTCTCATCTCGAATACCTGACAGTGACATACTGACATCAATCGGTGAGTTAGATTTTGTATACATAATGGTTTCATAACTCGTTACAGCATGACCTCTAATGACCTGTTCAATTAAATGTTCATAGCTGTCTCTATGTTGTAATGAGAGGTTAGAAAGTGGATGTCCAACAAGTTCTTCGCTATTCCATTCAAACATATTTTCAAAGGCATCGTTAACCTGCATGATTAAGTTATTCAAATCAGCAATATGAACAGCATCTGTCGTATGTTTGAAGAACGACTCAAGATATTGTTTCGTATTTGTTAGTTCAATATTGGTTTGCTTTAATTCGTTCGTATAGCGGGATAAATTATTACCCATCGTATTTACTTGACTAGCTAGTAGCCCAAACTCATCAGAACTATTATGGACAAGTGAAGTATGGAACTGATTCATTGAAATAGCATTTACTTTGAACATTATTTTTGTTAATGGAGAAGTAAGTAGTTCTGCAATAATATAACTTCCGACAATTGCTATAAGTAGCAGCATAACCGCAATAATAATATGATCAATCAACTGTTTATGAGTGCCGGCCATCAATTGGTTTTTGTCGATGACAATTCCAATAACATAAGGCTCAAAATCTTCAATTGGAATAAAGGTTCGAGTTAGCGTTGAGTCGCCAAACTTGAATTCAGTAGTAACAAACTTATCTTCATTCAAGGCAAGATGAACAGAATGAATATCCGATTCAATATTTGTATAATCATAGGAACCGAATGAAATATCGCGTACGTCTAAATTGTAGACAGGCTGGCCTTTTTTTAATTTAATTATTTTTTCTTTCCCGAAGAAAGTAGGATTGAAAGCAGTTATTTCTAATAGTGCATCGTTCTCAAGAAGTAACTGAGATATAATCCGATCTGATCCACCAATATATCCGTTAGAAAAAGATTTATCGGTATTTAGCATGGTATTAATCATGTAATTAGTTTTACCAGTATAGTAATATCCCCATTTGTTAACTTTCGATGGATCAGATACTGCAAAATTAATTGGTCCTGCGTAAAAATTGGTAGAGCGTTCCCCTTGAGCCACAGTGACAGGTCGCAAATTAATAACGTCTTTTAATGCTACATCCCAATAGTCCCATGATTTAGATCGTAAATTTACTTCATCAGGATTAGAAGAAAGTACGGATACTAACTCTTCCTCTTGCTTAACCCAAAGTGTAATATCATCAAGACCTAGTCGTGTCTTTAATTCTTCTAGTTGTTCTGTCGTTACATTCGCAATATCAGGGTCCAATATTTCCTCTATCGTTTGTGCTGACGACTTCAATCGCTTTGCAAGTTCTTGTTCAATACTACGATTTGTAGAATCAATTAGATTAATTGTAATGGCAAGTTGCTTTGCAATGGTTGTTACTTGTTGTTCAACATTGTTCTCTTGAACGCGAATGGCATTTATTTGCGAAAATACAACATTCAATATGAGTATAAAAAGCACAATAAGAGAGATGGATAATGATAGTTTTGAACGAATAGACATGCAAATCCCTCCATTACGCAGTGTGTATTCATTCTTATTTGACAAAAATCGACAAAATCCTTCTTAATACCTAGTAATTAAGTATAAATTAGAATTTATCGTGTTGACAATAGGTTAAAACAGATCAACTTATTATATTATTCCTTGATAGTATAAATATTTGTTATAGATACGAGGAATTACTGATGATTAGCTTAAAAATAATCAATAATTTACCAAAGTAGTACGGTAATTGCTTTAAAAAATCTCATAACTTATCGAAAGTTCTTTATATAGTATTAAAGAAAGAACTTTATGAATAGAAATATCGTGCAACGTTATTATAGAGGGGAACATATTTATGTAATTTATTGGTTAACTAGAATTTATTACAAAAAAAGTATTGACAATATTGCGATCAAAGAATAACATAAGGTTATAAACTTTAATTAAGTAAGTAAATATACAATATATATTAATGGAGGAATTTATAATGACAACATCAAAATGGGTATTAGACGCATCGCATAGTGTAGTTGAATTTTCAGTTAAGCATCTTATGATTGCAAAGGTTAGAGGGTTGTTCGATACATTCGATGCACAAATCGAAGCTGATCTTAATGACCTTACTACTGCAACAATTACAGTGAATATTGACCTTGCAAGTGTCAATACACGTAATGAAGATCGTGATAATCACTTGAAATCAGCGGATTTCTTTGATGTTGAAAACAGCCCAAGCTTGAATTTTGTAGCTACATCCATTAAAGCTGCGGGTGCTGATGAGTATACATTAGTTGGTAACGTAACACTTCATGGTGTAACAAAAGAAGAGTCATTCAAAGTAACATTCGAAGGTGCTTCCACTGACCCTTGGGGCAATGAAAAAGCAGGATTCAGCGCAACAGGCTCATTGAAACGTAGCGACTATGGTCTTACGTATAACGCTGCTTTAGAAACTGGTGGCGTACTAATCGGAGACGATATTAAGATCAACATCGAATTTGAATTACAAAAGGCATAATATCCTTTCATAATAAATTCATCCATATAGTTGAATACAAAAAAACTGCTCCATCATCGTCGATCGAAGATGGAGCAGTTTTTTTGTCATTCTCGAAGTGGAGATCAATTGTAGTTTTGTAGTTTACAGTCATAACATAAGAAATCGGTGCATAGTTTAGAACTATGCCTAAACGTTTTTGCCCTTTAGCCCCAAACAGTAGCCGGAGAGAGCTAATCGCTCGTGGTAAAGCGATAGCGGTCGGTTTTGTCCTCGGATTTATACCGCTAATCCGATAGGATAAATCCGAGGATAACGGCGATAGTCATCGCAGCAACACTCAAGCGACCTCCGATTAGAACAGCGATAAGTCATTGTAGCTTGTTTCATCGAACGCGTTTTCCAAATAAAGCGCATACAACAATTTCAACTTATTAACAAAAAAGAATTGACAACTAGGTTTTTACAATGATATTGTGTTAGCATATCTCAAAAAATGGAAAGGGGGTTACGTATCATGAAGATCGATTTTATTGCAGTTGGTAACAATGTTGGAATCCATAATAACGGTAACGTAATCCGCGCCCATAGAGCTATATTCATTTAGCACTTTATGGCGCATGATTACGAATCGTAGTCATGCGCCTTTTCATTATCATATAAGTAAGAGATGTTATTGCCATTTTGGAATAACTGACTTACTAGGATAAAGAAGCATGCCTACGAACGATAGGCATGCTTTTTTTGTGCCTATACAGTAATAAAACTGCATACGAGGGGTTGTATATACACGATGTTAAGTGTACTGAAAAAACTAAGATGGTTTTTCAAATTAGAATGGAAACGATATACGCTCGCAATCGGGCTATTATTTCTAACGGGAATACTCGATATGATTCCACCATGGTTAATCGGTGAAGTCATCGACGGTATTCAGCAACAATTATTCTCTAGTCGAGAGTTTCAACTCATGATTGTATTCTGGGTTGTAATCACTGCTGTTAGCTATGCAATTACGTATGTATGGTTTAACAAATTATTCGGGGCTTCTTTTGTACTAGAGCGAATACTTCGTACGAAGCTCATGGGTCATTTCTTGCGTATGAAGCCGACTTTTTATGAACGTAACCGTACGGGTGATCTAATGGCTAGAGCAACGAATGATCTAGGAGCGGTTTCTAACACAGCGGGCTTTGGGATATTAACGTTGTTTGATTCAACTATTTTTATGATTTGTATTGTAGCTGTAATGAGTATCATGATTAGTTGGAAATTAACGCTAGCGGCATTATTACCTCTTCCACTTATTGCCGTTGTATTGTCTATATTCGGAAAAATTATTCATCAGCGCTTTATGGCTGCACAGGATTCCTTTGGAGAATTGAATGATGATGTGTTAGAAGCGGTTTCAGGTGTGCGTGTTATTCGTGCATTTGTCCAAGAAGAAGCAAGCAAAGAGAAGTTCCATAAAAAAACGTTAGAAGTGTTACAACGTAATTTAGCAGTTGTAAAAATTGAAGCTTTGTTCGAACCTACGATGAAAATATTGGTTGGACTTAGTTACTTAATTGGCGTTGGATACGGCGCTTATCTCGTATTCCAAAGTGAATTGACGCTTGGGGAGTTAGTTACATTTAATATGTTTCTAGGTATGCTGATCTGGCCTATGATCGCGATGGGAGAACTCATCAACATTATGCAGCGTGGAAATGCTTCATTAGATCGTGTATCCGAAACGTTAGAATATGAAGCAGATGTAGCTAATAAAGAGAAGACAGCGGATGATCATGTTCCTTCTAAAGTTGAATTCCAAGATTATCAATTCCAATATCCAACTTCTGAGAAGATTAATCTTAGTGGGTTAAATATTTCTATTAAGCAAGGGCAAACATTAGGTATTGTCGGTAAGACCGGTAGCGGTAAAACAACAATTTTGAAACAACTATTAAGAGAATATCCTATGGGCTCAGGTCGCGTGAAGTTAGGTAATCATCAACTGGATGAACTATCGCTTGAAGATGCATTAGGTTATATGGGATATGTACCGCAGCAGCCTGTTCTATTCTCACGCTCCATTCGTGATAATATTCTATTTGGCGATGAGCATGCAACGGAAGCTCAGCTTCAGCAGGCGTTAGAGAGAGCATCATTTGCCAAAGATATTCATTTCTTGCCTGATGGGCTAGATACGATGGTTGGAGAGCGCGGAGTGGCATTATCTGGTGGACAGAAGCAACGTGTAAGTATCGCGCGCGCATTGATTGCGGATCCAGAGATTCTTATGCTTGATGATGCATTGTCTGCCGTCGATGCGAAGACCGAGATGGAAATCATCGATGGCATCAAGCTTGAGCGACAACAGAAAACAACGATCATTACGACGCATCGTCTATCAGCAGTTCAACATGCCGATTGGATTATTGTATTAGATGACGGTGTAGTCATTGAACAGGGAACACACGATCAGTTACTAGCGCGTGAGGGCTGGTACAAAGAACAATATGATCGCCAACAAATCGAACTAGAGCTTAGCTCGTAGCAGTCAGAGAGGTGAATTGGGTAGATGAGTAACAATATAGAGCAAGAGACAATAGAAATTCAAGAAACTAGTAAATCAACCTCAACAGGTAAGCGATTATTTCAATACGGGATGCTTTATAAAACTAATATAATTATTGCACTCGTATTTCTAATCATCGCGGTAAGTGCAGAAGTTGTTGGACCGATTATTGCGAAAAATATGATCGATAATCATATAACAGGCATTAATCAAACGTGGTACTACGTAGATGAAGACACACCGGAAGCTGTCTCTTATCAGAATAAATACTTGCTGCGTGAGGATCGAGTTACCGATGAAACAACTTATGGTGCAATTAACTTTGAACAAAAGGGATTAACGTTCTACTTATTAGAAGAAGGTTCCCCTCAGGAAGAGAAAGTAATATTAACTAAGGAAGAAGTATATCAGTTTTATAAGTATGAAATACCTTATATTATTAAACTATCTGCATTCTACTTTGCATTATTAATACTTTCAGCAATCTTTGTTTATTTCCAACGTATTATGTTACAAACAGCAGCGAATAAGATTGTCCAAAAACTACGTAATGACGTATATGCTCATACACAGCGCTTGCCTGTAAAGTATTACGATCATTTATCAGCGGGTCAAATCGTCTCGCGGGTAACGAATGATACCGAATCCATTCGTGAACTATATGTCGGTGTAATTGCCAATTTCAGTACAGGATTTATTTATATTAGTGCTATCTATATTTCAATATTCGTTTTGAATCCTACTCTTGGTCTTATTACATTGCCATTGATCCCAGCTTTATTAGCATGGATATATGTGTATCGCAAATTCGCTGCACGCTATAACCGCGTATTACGAGCTAAATTAAGTGAGATTAATGGTAATATTAATGAATCGATTCAAGGGATGTCAATCATTCAAGCATTCCGTAAAGAGAAAGCGATGGGACAGGAATTTGATGATTTGAATCAGTATTATTTCAAATATCAGAAGAAGATGCTTAGCTTAAACTCATTAACGTCTCACAACTTATTAAATGTATTCCGAAACATTATCTATATCGTTATCATTATTATGTTCTGGAATGGTCAATTAGGGGCAGCGATTACGGTAGGTTTATTGTTTGCCTATATTGATTATTTGAATCGAATGTTCAATCCGATTGTCGGAATCGTTAATCAATTATCTAATCTCGAAGTAGCTAGAGTATCTGCAGAACGAGTGTTCAAGCTAATGGATGAGCCAGGAATTGATGTTGATAAGGAGAGAATGGCTCGTTACCGCGGCAATGTAAAGTTCAATCATGTTACATTCGCCTATAAAGATGAAGAATACGTATTGAAAGATATTGATTTTGAAGCGAAACAAGGTGAGACGGTCGCTTTAGTTGGTCATACAGGATCGGGAAAAAGCTCTATATTGAATCTCTTGTTCCGATTCTATGATCTCGAGAAGGGTTATATTTCAATTGATGGCGTAGATATTAGTCAATATTCCAAACAGCAAATACGTGAGCATATGGGTATAGTATTGCAAGATCCATTCTTATTCACAGGTACGATTGCAACGAATGTAAGCTTGAACAATCCGAACATCTCAAGAGAGAGCGTAGAGCAAGCATTGAAAGATGTTGGTGCTTATGAGATGTTTATGCAATTGCCTCAAGGGATCGATACAGAGGTTGTTGAGAAAGGAAGTACGTTATCTGCTGGTCAAAGACAGCTGATCTCATTTGCAAGAGCGTTAGCGTATGATCCAGCGATACTTATTCTTGACGAAGCAACCGCTAGTATTGATACCGAGACTGAGGCTGTTATTCAAGCAGCACTAGATGTATTGAAACGTGGTCGTACGACTTTTGTCATTGCCCATCGCTTATCTACTATTCGTGCTGCCGATCAGATATTAGTTCTAGATCGTGGTGTAATTGTAGAGCGTGGTAATCATGATGTCCTGATGGATAAGCAAGGAAAGTACTATCTAATGTATCAGCTTCAAGCTGGTGGAGTAGCTGTAACGATATAGTAACAACTACTTGTTGTTGTAGAGATATACTTATAGATATATAAGATAATTTATGTGCAATCAATGTATTGAGGTACACTCCAATCGTTAGACAACAAATCTAACGATGGGGGTGTATTTTATGTTGGCAATTGCGATCAATAAGCTACTTTGTAATATCGTACAGATATGCTACCATTATGTTGGCATGTTACATGTTATTAATAATTGTTACTAGTAAAGAGGGATATAAGATGAAGAACATTATGGTTGTATTTACAGGTGGAACGATTGGAAGTATGAAGCAGGGCAGTAGCATTGATGTTAATGGTGCAGGCTCATATATGATTATCGATCACTTTCAGCAGAAGTATACCTCATCGTCGACCTTTGAGACGATGCAACCACTGAATATTTTAAGTGAAAATCTAGTGGCTGAGCAATGGATTAACTTAGCTGAGCAGCTACGTGCGATAGATCATTCTTCAATAGATGCCATAATATTAACACATGGCTCTGATACGCTCGCGTACTCAGCAGCAATGTTAAGTTATTTGCTTGGTGACATTCCATTGCCGCTTATTCTTATTGCGAGTAATTATCATCTTAATGATGAACGTTCCAATGGATTGCGCAATTTTAATAATGCTGTTCGTTGGATTGAAGAAGGAGCAAGTCCTGGTGTATTTGTCATTTATGAAAATAACCGTAGCGAAAGCATACTATATCTAGGTTCAAGAATTATGCAATGTGAATCATTTACCGATCAATTCCGTAGTCCGTACGATATCGTGCTAGGGCAATTAGAAGATGGAGTTGTGCAGACGACGGAAGACTCTAATAGCCTAACGCTAAGTCAGATCATCTCAGCAGATCATCCATATCTCGATCAAATCCAGCAATTAGATACGCTAGTTACCGATATCCTATATGTGAAGCCATATCCTGGATTAAACTATGAGCTATATTCATGGGCCTCTAATCATCGTCCTACTGCGATACTTCATGATCTGTATCACTCAGGTACTGCGTGTGCCATAACGGAAGGTCCATACTCCTTACCAGAGTTTATTGGACGTTGTAAGGAAGACAACATTACGGTCTATCTATGCCCTGTGAAGTCGGCAGAAGAGGCACAGTATGCCTCTACGGCAACACTTATCGAAGCGGGAGCGGTCTTGCTTGAGAAGATAGGGTTGGAAGCTGCCCTTACGAAGCTTATGGTCGCGTATTCCTTATTCCGTTCAGAACAAGAAGTTAAAGACTTCATGCTGAATGATCAATTATATTATGAACGACATTAAGAAGCTGAGTATGTATTAGTGAAACGATGTTGGTGTTGTTTCTAACTTTCGAACAAAAAAGGCCTATCGAGCAAAGTATCCAACTTTGCTCGATAGGCCTTTAAATTTTTAGTTATTTTTCATCTTCAACCGCAGATTCTTTCAAAGGTAAGCTGTTAACAAAGCTATCCGAAAGTTGCAATAGATCGAGTGCGCTTTGGAATTCTGATTCCGTAGCTTGACCATTATCTACACTATGACCAGATAAGGAATAATGACGGCCATCATCGTAACCACTACCGGATAAGAATAGTTCTTCACTTGTTAGGAATGAACCAGTAGGCAGATAGTAACGTTGAGGTAAAATGTTTTCAGTCTGATTGAAAATATCTTGACCAAAATGAATTTGTGATTCTACGCTAATACCTAATAAGTTGGCTATTGTAGGCAATACATCTACTTGCCCACCAATTTGTGATAACGTTTGACCGTTTGAAACCCCTTCATTAATGATAACTAAAGGAACATTGATCATATCAGTGTATGCATACTCACGACCATAAATTTCGTTCATAAGATCACGTTCATGACTATCAAGAGAATAGATTGGCAAACCAAGATGATCTCCGTACATCACGATCAAACTATCTTCCCAAATGCCTTTATCTTTCAAGTCTTGAATAAATAATCCCAGTGCATGGTCGGCATAGTTTTGAGCAACAATATAATCACCAACTAATGTGTTTTGATAACGTTCTGGTAGCGAAATCAATTGTTTATCTTCAGGTAGAGTATAAGGATGATGTGCAGTCATCGAAATGACTTGCGAATAGAAAGGATTTTCCGCAGCATCCATTTCGACTAGCTTATCCAAAGTTTTACGATAGAGCACATTATCAGAAGCGCCAAAGAAGACGGTATCCTCTTCTCCAAAATATTTAGAATCATAATAATGGTTGAAGCCTAGTGATTCATATAACTCACCACGGTTCCAAAACTCCACTACGTTCGTATGGAAAGTAGCAGTATCGTAATTATGCTCTTCTAATAATTTCGGTAAGCTTGGTAATTCACGATCAGCATACATCTGTGTCGCAGCACCACGAGCAGGAATATAAAGAGATGAGTTCACTACATATTCGGCATCTGATGTATTCCCTTGTCCTACTTGCTGATAGAACTTATCAAAGTAATAGTTTTCTTTCACTAATTTATTGAAATTAGGTGTAATTTCTTGTCCGTCAATGTTCAAATTAACTAAGAAGTTTTGGAATGACTCCATTTGAAGAATAATGACATTTTTACCTTCAGCTGTGCCATATAGATAAGGCTCAGTTACAGGTTTAACATTTTTGATCTTGTTAATAGCTTCTTGTGTAATATGTTCAGGTTCAACATAATCAGTCGTTTTACTGGAAAGTATCATATAAGCTTCGTAGTTTAAGATACCCATTTGTTCAGCTTTTACAAGCTCATTCATACTTGCGCGGTTAGGCACAACATTGAATAGGCAAATAACTAGTGAAACGATCATAAGTGGCAAAGCAATTTTTCTGCTACCTGGTTTATTAATTTTTTCCTTCCAAGTAGGAACACTTTTCTTCTTGAATAGGAAATATGCCAAAATGACGACATCAATGTAGATGAATAGGAAATAAGGGTCCATCAATGAAAACACACTGTTTTTAACAGCAGTAACTTGGTTCACTTGTGCTAGTGCAAAATAAGTTACAATGACGCCATAGTACTTATAATACATAATGACAGCGAATAATATAGAAGTCATTAGTAAGTCTGCAATCCAGTAATATAGCAATTTGCGCTTCTTAGCGAGGCATTCGATTAAGCTAAAAACAATGAGTACGAATGGCAATTCTCTAAGTACAAGTGCCCAGGACACGCCACCCTCAAAAATTACCATCCAAGCAATTGCGCTTTTTAGTAGCATAATGAAAGAGAAGAAAAATAAAGGGCGTGTACCAAAAAGAAATTTGTTATCGTTTAACACAATTCATCCTACCTTTCGTATTACATTATATACATTTATGTGAAGTTAATGGTGAGTTAGAACTTAAAAAGAAGTATGTTTCCGAACTGTTCTCTTTTGGACAAGGAAGAACGCTAAGAGAAAAATATCAATGAAGATGAGTATGAAATAATAATCTGTTAGAGTGAATACACTATTACTTACAGCTGTTACCTGATTGACTTGAACTAATGCTTGAGAAAATACAAGTTTATAATATGTCACAATGACGCCATACCACTTATAATAGAAGACGATGACGGATATTCACCCGAGATAACATCCCAAGAAAATATACTCTTTAAGAGTATGATAAGTGAAAAGAAGCAAATACGTATCATACCAAAAAGTTTCTCTTTATTGTCGAACACGTAGTAGCCAACCTTTCTTAATGTGATATTCTTATAGCTGACACCGTAATATCTATCATACATAAAGAAATGTAATAAAACAGCATGAAAATAATCCAAGTATTTTTAATCATGTTATATAAGGTTGTAAGCGAGAAGGATAAGTCACGATCTATTAATACTTATTAGTAGACATGACCAAATCTTTCATCTCATCTGGTTATTTTCAGTTGAACTTCATTGGTGGTATAATACTTACTTATTATGCTTGTGCGGCGTGACGTTGTCAAAAAAACTAAAACTATTAATCCGCCAAATTATCTACAAATACGTCGTAATAAGCGAAATAACCACAATGAACCGTATGATATCATCGATAATCGCATGAAATCATGCATCTACACAAGGAGGCAATATTTTGAAGGTTTTCAAATTATTTTTATTTTTAGTTACATGTGCTGCCATGATTGCTATTGTTATATTTCTGATGTCTGATAAGAATGTACAAAAAAATGATTTAGCTGATGGAACGAACCAAGAGGAAAATATACCCAATAATAACTCTTCTATTAATAACGGAGAAGAAGATGATAATGTTTCAAGTAATGACGGAAATGTTGATACTAATGGGAATAGTCAGGAAAAACCAATACCATCGGCGACGCTAAGTCCCACAGCAACTCCAACATCAACACCTACGGAACAACCAACAGTACAAGTAGATACAGATGCTGAAAGTGTAGCAGTAATGGTCAACCCAAATTATAAGCTACCCGAAGATTATTCACCGAAAGATTTAGTGTATCCAGATGTAAGATTTACATTTGATGACAAGATAGATAAGCGTAAGATGCGTCAAGCTGCGGCCACAGCTCTTGAAGAAATGTTCGGAGCAGCGGAAGTTGATGGGATTTATTTGGCTGGAGTATCTGCATATCGATCCCATGAAACTCAAAAAGCACTTTTCAAACGTTACGTAGAACGTGACGGTTATGAGAAAGCGAAAACATATAGCGCGGAGCCGGGGACAAGTGAACATGAGACGGGTCTTGCTATAGATGTATCAGGCAGTACTGGTAAATGTGCAGCAGAAGACTGCTTTGCTGGGACGGTTGAAGCGATATGGCTTGCTAACAACGCACCAAATTACGGGTTTATTATTCGATATCCTGAAGGTAAGGAAGATATTACAGGTTACAAATACGAACCATGGCATTTACGTTATGTAGGTGTAGAAATAGCTAAAGAAATAGATTCAGAAGGACTTACACTTGAAGAGTATTATCAAGTTGTTCCAGTAAAAAGATAAATAGAGCAATTCAAAGGGGATGATAAGCAATGGATATTGTTCAAAACATCTACTTTACGATTACAATTCTTAATATATTTCTTGCGATTGCAATAATATTTCTTGAACGTAGAAATGTAAGCTCAACATGGGCATGGATGATGGTATTGTTTTTCATTCCTGTTCTTGGATTCGTTCTTTATCTTGTTTTAGGTCAAAAATTCAAAAAGCGTAAACTGGCAAAGTTACTGGGTATTAATACTAGTATGATTAATAATTTAGTAATTGATCAGCGCATTCAGTTGCAAAGAGGAGATCTTGATTTTGCAGGGCCTGAGATTGATGAATATTCTGATCTGATATCCATGAACCTGACAACAGGATTTTCACTATTTACAACACAGAACACTATAGAAATCTACACGGATGGTAATGAAAAATTCGATGCTCTAATAGCTGACATTGCAAATGCGAAACAACATATTCATCTTGTCTATTATATTGTAAGAAATGATGCACTCGGTCATCGACTTATGAAAGCTCTAACAGCTAAGGCGAGAGAAGGGGTGGAGGTTCGCTTCTTATATGATCATATAGGTAGTTCGAATCTTCCTCGTAAATTTTTCAAGGAGTTTCGTGCTGCAGGAGGAAAGGAAGAAGCCTTCTTCCCCTCTCGTATACCGTATATTAACTTTAAGATCAATTTCCGTAATCATCGTAAATTAGTTGTTATTGACGGAGAGATTGGATATATTGGCGGTTTCAATATCGGAGATGAGTACTTAGGTCTAAATAAGCATTTTGGTAAGTGGCGCGATACTCACTTACGTATTCGCGGAGAGGCCGTCCTACAGATGCAAGCCCAATTTATGATTGATTGGAATATGGCATCATCCTTAAAAGTAGGTTTTAATGAAACTTATTTCCCTATATTAATCGAAGAGAATCATAATCCCATTGGCATGCAAATTGTAGCTAGTGGTCCTGATTCACAATATCAAGAAATTAAAAATTCTTACATAAAGATGATTTACGCTGCCAGGAAATCAGTTTACCTACAAACTCCATACTTTGTACCTGATAGTAGCCTCTTAAATGCATTAAGAACTGCCGCACTTTCCGGCATGGATGTCCGAATTATGTTGCCTAGTAAGCCAGATCATTTCTTTGTCTATTGGGCCACTCAATCTTATTTGGAAGATCTCTTATCATGCGGTATTAAAGTGTATATGTATGACGTCGGATTTCTCCATGCCAAAACGCTTGTCGTAGATGGAAAATCAGCATCTGTTGGTACAGCGAATTTGGATATTCGAAGCTTCAAGCTTAACTTCGAGATGAATGCTTTCATTTATAATCAAGAGGTAGCAACTAGACTTGAAACTATATTCATTGAAGATATAGAAAACTGTCATGTACTTACTTTAGAGGAATATTCGAAGCGCTCATGGGTTAGTCGGATTAAGGAATCGATATCGCGACTCTTAAGCCCAATCCTTTAGAGGAAGTTCAAAACATCCACTCGTGATCACGATGAGTAAGCTAACGTAGCTTAGTCGGCGTCGAAGATGCCTCCCATCAAAAGCCTGCGTGTGCTCACGTACACAAAACGTACGCTGTGCTACTCGTTTTTGCTGTGGGGCATCTTCTTGGTGCTGACAAGTGAATGTTTTGAACCTTCATTGTATTAGCGGAAGTTCAAAAAGCGGACTTTGATAACGATGATTGTGCTAAAGTAGCATAGTCGGCGGCGAAGATGCCACCCATCGAAAGCCTGCGTGTGCTCACGTACACAAAACGTACGTTGTGCTACTCGTTTTCGCTGTGGGGCATCTTCTTGGTTCTGAAAGCCCGCTTTTTGAACCTTTATTGTAATAGAGGAAGCTCAAACCATCCACTTATAACGAAAGCAATCTTTGACATTCTTATGTCTGGATTGCTTTTATTTGTTTGTACATAGAGCAAAGGTTAAGCCTGTTAATGATGGTGGTCACAGGGGAAGATAGTTACATTGACGGTGCTTAATATTAGATTTATACTAAATCTAATATTAAGCAAAGGCGGCTGAGTCATGGTGCAGAAAATAAATTTAACAGTGCAACGCAGAGCGATTTTGGAGGTAGTGATAGACTCTGAGGATCATCCAACAGCAGCAGATATTATACATCGATTGCGTGAACGAGGGTTCAATTTTGCATACGGAACAGTATATAACTCTTTACGTTATCTAACGGATGTTGATCTTATTAGAGAACTGAAATTAGGCGAAGCTGTGAGTCGATATGATGCACGAACAGAAGAGCATCAACATATCGTTTGTACCGTATGCGGTAAGGTAGAGGAAGTATTAGTAGATATTCCTCAAGAATGGTTAGACAAAGTATGTGAGCAGACGAATTACAGTATTCATCATCCTCATATCGTTATGGAAGGGGTGTGCGGCCAGTGCACGACCAAGCAATAGAACGATCAGAAGATCAGCTGTTATGCACATTAACGAAACGAGTTATGATCATTAGTCCACTGCCCGAACGAGTAAAACAATTATTTGTTTCGCTATCGACGGCATGTTTTGATGTGTTTTCGTTACACGAATTTAACGAAGATATGTTGTCATCCGTGAAACCTGATCTTGTGATCTACGATGCGTTGCCAACTGCGGCTACTGCTTCCTATACAGACGTACTAGAAAGAGGACATAGTGTACTGGGTAACGTTTCTAATTATCATATTTCATTAGTTATTCTCATGGATGAGCAAACTTATGAGCGCAAAGAACAATTAGAATTAGCAGGCGCAGAAATTATGATCTGGCCTTCATCAGTAGATCAAGCTCTTGAGCGCATTAATCGCTTGCTTGAGAATCAATCACAATTTTCAAAGTTTGAAGATATCATCGTATTCAAAGATTTGAAAGTGAATACTCGTAAGATGATCGTGACGAAGGACAATCTACGTATAGAGTTGACCAAGACGGAATATGATCTGTTGTTACATTTCTTAGCTTCAGACGGTGCGGTTCAGACGAGAGAAGTATTACTTGATGTCATTTGGGGATTACAGTTCTATGCAGGTAGCAATGTAGTCGATGTTCATATTAAAAGTTTGCGTAAAAAACTTGAGGATAGTGCAGTGGACCCCAAGTATATCTCTACCGTTCGAGGAGTTGGCTACCGTCTAGCTGATCGTGATTGATAAGTCCACTACCTAGATAAGTTATTCATTGTCAATTCATTGTTTCTTCATCAGAAGTTCATGACATAACTACTGCACTCCGATATGATAAATATACTAAGATTTAGATTAAGTCTAAATATTAAATAAGGAGTGTATGAACAAATGTCAAGATTAACAACGAATCAAGGCGGACCTGTCGCGGACAATCAATCATCACGTACAGCTGGACAACGTGGACCGGTATTAATGGAAGATTATCATCTTATAGAAAAACTAGCACATTTTGATCGTGAGCGTATTCCAGAGCGAGTTGTTCATGCTCGCGGTGCAGGTGCACACGGTGTATTTGTTACATCTAAAAATATGAGCGAATTTACAAAAGCGCATTTCTTACAAACAGAAGATCAAGAGACACCAGTCTTTGTTCGCTTCTCAACAGTTATACATGGTCAAGGTTCTCCTGAAACGGCACGTGATCCTCGTGGTTTCTCGACGAAGTTCTATACAGAAGAGGGCAATTACGATCTTGTAGGTAACCATATCCCAGTATTCTTTATTCGTGATGCTATCAAATTCCCTGATATGGTTCATTCACTGAAACCAGATCCAATTACAAATATTCAACATCCATCACGTTATTGGGATTTCATGACGTTAACTCCTGAATCCACACATATGATGACTTGGTTGTTATCAGATCATGGTACTCCTGCTAGCTACCGTGAAATGAATGGTTTCAGTGTTCATGCTTTCAAATGGATTAATGCAGAGGGTAAAATCACTTATATCAAATACAAATGGTTATCTAAGCAAGGTGCTCGTAACTTTACAGCTGCTGAGTCAGCAGAGCAACAAGGTAAAGATTTCAACCATGCTACACGTGATCTTTTCGACAATATTGATAATGGAAACTTCCCAGGATGGGAATTACAAGTGCAATTAATGCCTTATGAGCATATGGATAGATATAGCTTTGATCCACTAGATCCAACTAAAGTATGGCCTGAAGATATGTATCCATTCCAAACGATTGGAACAATGACACTTAATCGTAATCCTGTGAATTACTTTGCAGAAGTAGAACAAGTCGCATTTGCGCCAAGTGTACTAGTTCCTGGTATTGAGCCATCTGAGGATAAATTGTTACAAGGACGTCTATTCTCATACCCTGATGCGCAGCGTTACCGTCTTGGTGCTAACTATACTCATATTCCAGTAAACTGTCCTTATGCTGCAGTTCGTAATCAGCAACGAGATGGAGCAATGACGATGACTGCGAATCCATCAACATATAACTATGAGCCAAATAGTAGTTCTGAAGAGCCGAAAGAAGCGGCAGAAGAGTTCAAAGATTCTTATTCACCTATTCATGGAGTAGCTGGTCGCCAGAAGATTGATAAGCAAGATAACTTTACTCAAGCTGGTGAGACTTATCGTTCTTGGACGGTCGAGGAACAAACTAACTTACTTGCTAACTTAATTGGTGATCTATCTCAAGTGAATGAAGATATTCAGCTACGTGCGGTTTGTAACTTCTACCGTGCCGATGCAACGCTTGGACAAAAATTGTCTGAAGGTTTGAACGTCGACATTTCTAAGTTTATCCCTCAACGTTCTTAATCCCTTATTAGTAGTAGAAATTGTATTGCCATCTCTTATGGTTAAGATCCAGGCATCAAACAACAAGAGCGTAAAGACCTGAAAAGTCTTTACGCTCTTGTTTTATTTAACTTTTATGTTCACGTATACATTCATACTGTGCTGAGATCATCCATACTTTGAATAGCGTACGAATGAGTGGCAAGATTTGAAAAAGTAAGAAGCTAAGAAAACTAACCCATATGATCGATAATGCGTGAATACTTACGCTAAAAAAGGAATAGATAAGCGCAATTACAACTGATACTACGATGAAAGGAAGGAGATGGACCAGCGTTTGACGTAACATGGTTGTTATGCTCATCTCCCATGAAGCGCCAAGCTGTAGCACATAGAATAGTAGTTGAATGATAAGTGCCCAAGCGATGTAAACAAATAATGTCCAATCGAATAAGCTGAATATTGCAGTAATCGATTTATTTGAAAATAATGTGGCGAAGAAAGGCTTCACAATCCAGATCATCGGAATAAAGATGAGAATATTTTTAATCCAATATAATAAAGTCACTTGTTTCCACTTTGCGGAAATACCTTTACGGAAATAAGTCCCCTTACCGACTTCAGAACGATGATGGATAGAGTAGAATAGCCCAGCTTGTAGCAAAGGTGTAAAAATCATTCGAATAAGCAGTAGTATCAGGAATGTGTAGAGATAGGGCATCCATACATCCGTTTTCATAATTTGAAATTGATTTTCAATCCAGAATAAGGCGACAGTATCTGCACTCCCAGTTAGCTCAGGGTATCGCTTAAGCAGAGGAGTAATAATGTTGTCTATCATTCTGTAAAGTATAAAACCCCATATCGCTTGATACAAGAACAAAGCGATAATGATTTTTGTATGTCCTTTTGCCATACGCCAACCTTGGCGTAAAAAATGTGTCATACAACATTCCTCCTTAAACTTATTTTGAATGTTCAAAAAGCAGGCTTTCGCAATTAGCTTCATATTCGATGCCGAATAAGCTACTTCAGCATACCCACGTTATCAAAGTCCACTACCAGCTAAATAAGCGTAATGCATAATCAATAATGGATTCAGTTACGATATTGACTCGTTTTACCTCGGTATTCGGTAATTCTGCTCGCATAAAGTTATTGTTAAGGTGATAATCGAGCTTATTGTTTTGCTCAGGATCGATTTTGATCCAACTGATAGGCACTTCAGATCGTTCTACAAAGTGTAACTTCGCTTCGTCGCTCAGATCCCATTGTTTTCTTACCGTTGATCCGTCCTCGTATACTAAATCAATTGGGATACTACGCGAGATACCGCTGTTTTGATCTAAAAGGATCGTATACTCATAGATCGTTTTACCTTGTTCTTCGAATACACGATTTTCAATGTTTTGAATGGCTAGATCCGCACTCTCGTTACCATATACGAATTTATCAAAATAGGATTGCCATGACTGTTTCGTAATGTTCTCTACGACGCGTTGGAATTGCTGGGTAGTAGGATGCTTGAATTTATAAGTTTGGAAGTAAGAGCGCATAATTTTACTCATAACATCTCGTCCAACAATATCTTCAATATCAAGTAATACAAGCTTGCCACGCAAGTAAACATTTTCGGCATAATGATTATGATCTTTGTATAGCCATGCATTTAATTGGAGTGGTGCTGGGTTTGTCATAAAACTTGCTTCAATACGATGATTACTCGTAACGCCATAAGCATTCTCAATAATTTTCTCTTCCGTATAAGACGTGAAAGCTTCATCCAACCAGGCTTCCTCAAATTCATTGTTAGCAACCATGCCATACCAATATTGATGACTAACTTCATGAATAACCGTTCTTTCAAGTTCATATTTAGGATTCGCTGATTCAGCAGCTAAAGTTGTAACTAATGTTGGGTACTCCATACCTCCAGCACCATTTGCACCTGCAGGTGGTACAACGATAGATAGTGTGCTATAAGGATAAGCGCCATAGTTTTTACCGAGATAGGCTAGAGCTGACTTCGCTGCATGAATATAACGCTCTGCCAATTGTTCATGTGTAGGATCTAGATAGAGCTTAATTTTCACACCGGGTACACCTTCATGAGAAAATGATGACTCATGTGTAATGAAATTAGGTGACATCGCAAAGGCAAAGTCATGAACATCTTCAGCATAAAATTGCACCATTTTCCGACCTTGTCCAATATTTGAAACTTTTGTTTGCATGCCTGTGCCTGCGACCGTATAGTTTTCTGGAGCATAAACTTTGACACTGTACACGGCAAAGTCACTGTAAAATTCTGAATTACCGTGATACTGATGAATATTCCATCCTTCTTTCGTTACGTTGCGAGTGCCGACAGTTTCATAAGCAGCAATTTTAGGGAACCATTGACCAGCCATCACAAAGTCTTCGTAATAACCCATTCTTGCAAATACTTGCGGTAGTGTAACTTCAAATTTAATACGAAGCGTTACGGACTCACCTGGTGCTACTGGCTCGATAAGACGGAATGTAGCTACCGTATAATCATTGTTGTTTTGATCATCAGGCGAGATGTATTTCACTCGAGGTAGCATATTTTCACCTTCAAGTGTTTCGAGATTAAGCAATTTTATAGAGCCTTCACTTTTGTCAGTTGCTTTATCACCTCTAAGTTGTCCGCCTGATTCTTTCATAAATGTACTATCTGGTGAATGGAATGCATTGGCGTACAGATGTACATACATGTCTGTGACGGTTTCTTTTCCTGGATTGGTCCAAGTAATTAATTCCTCACCGTCTAACATATGTTCTTCCTCACGAAGACTAACTTGAATGTTGTATTCGACTACGCGCTCACTTAGTTTTACTGCAGGTATACTTGGTGCGGTGCTATCATAATTAAATGTGCCGTTTGAGGGCTTGGCCTCATTGAGGGTTGGTTGAAGCATTGTAGACTGAATGTTCTGGAGTGATTGGATTGGTTCAAGTGCATAAGTATAACTCGATTGCCAAGCATGCTGAAATTGATAAGGCCAAGTGGCAATTAAGAATACAACAATGAGCAAACCAACAATAATAAACTTAAATGGTTTTGAAGACATCTATCGATTCCCTCCCGTTGACAAGCATCTACAGCATGTATATGTTGGCTTTTCCAATAATATTAGCTAAAATAGAATTATTGTACGGGAAGGTGTGATAAAAGTGACAGATGAGTTGAATCAATCAACACAACCAGAGAAAAAAGAGAAGAAACAATTGGCTCTTAACGTTGTGAGTAATAAAAAGCATAAAGGTTTTGGCGCAGGTTCTATCGATTTAAGCGATGTTGCTTGTGTAATGATCGACCAAGGAGTAGCTTTTATTGACGTAGGTGCAATGCATGCGAAAAGTAAAATTGAACGCGGCATAAAATTCACGCCTAATAAAGAGGATACACCTAATGGTCGTCCATGTTGGATCGTCTGGGTTGCAGTAGGTAGAGATGAACAAGGAGCTTATTATGCTGGTGCGACTTCTTGTGAAATGTTAGTCGATACTGAAGCTAAGCGTGGTTGGAAAATTCTTGCTGACCATGTTAATCGTCTTGACTCTGCAATTAAAAGTCGTTACATCCTTGATAATATAGGTCCAGTTGAAAAAGCAGCACTTCGTAAATTGCTAATGGAGCATAATGCGGAGTGGTGGGGGCATTCCCCAGAGGAACTAAAACTCCTTCTTCAGTAATTGATCGCTTGTGATCACGATGTATTGCTTCGAAGTGGATTCGACGGCGAAGCTGTCATTCATCGCTAGCTCCAGTGCTCGTGTACCAATTAACGTACACTCCGCGCTTCGCGTCACTAGCTTCATGCCATCTTCTTGGTGCTGACAAGCGATCTCGCTTCGATGCTGAGATGTGTAGAGTTTGCTTCGTAGTAATTCGAAATTGCTCACTATGTGAGCTCTTCGAATATGACTGCGCTGATGTTCGAAATTGCTCACTATGTGAGCTCTTCGAATATGACTGCGCTGATGTTCGAAATCGTTCACTTTGTGACCTCTTCGAATATGACTGTGCTGATGTTCTATTGCTCACTATGTGAGCTCTTCGAATATGACTGCGCTGATGATCGAAATCGTTCACTATGTGATCTCTTCGAATATGACTGCGCTGATGATCGAAATCGTTCACTATGTGATCTCTTCGAATATGACAGTGCTGATGTTCGAAATTGCTCACTATGTGACCTCTTCGAATATGATTGCGCTGATGTTCGAAATCGTTCACTATGTGACCTCTTCGAATATGACTGTGCTGATGTTCGAAATTGCTCACTATGTGAACTCTTCGAATATGATTGAGCTGATGTTCTAAATTGTTCACTTTGTGAGCTCTTCGAATATGACTGAGCTGATGTTCAAACTTGCTCGCTTTGCGATCTCTTTGAATGTAGCTTCGTGGAAGTTCTAACTTGATCACTTCGTGATTTCTTGGAATATGAACTGAAAATCTTCTAGTATGATGGTTTAACTTTAGGTTAAACTCGATGCTAGGAGATTTTTTTTGTTTATTTTTAATAATGTGCAGGGGTTCGAGGGATTCTGTTCGTCTATTGTATGGAGAGGAGGGGGAGCAGATTAATGAGCAGGAATGGTTGAACAGTATTCGGGCAGGCGGTACAAGTAGATATAAAGAGTTTGTACAGGTCTATCATGAGCATGTGTATCGGACAGCATTCGCTGTCTTACACCATCATCAGGACGCTGAGGATGTAACGCAAGAAGTATTCGTTCAAATCTATCGGGCTCTCCCTGAGTATCGCAATCAAGGTTTGAAAACTTGGATAACCCGCATTACAGTAAATCGAGCGATTGATGCAAGAAGGAAGATTGGCAGACAACGGGAAGATATCGTAGAAGATACGGATCAACAGCATGTATCAATGAATAATGAGAATCATGAACCATCTATAGAGGATACTTTAGTTGCCGAGGAACGAAGGGCAATGATTCATCAAGAAATTAATGAGCTACCAGAGCAATATCAAGAAATTATTCATGCATTCTATATGGATGAAAAAAGTTATGAACAGATTTCTAAGGAGACTGGTCTTGAGAAGAAATCAGTTGAATCAAGACTTTATCGAGCTAGATTATGGATGAAGCGACATTGGCGAAAGGAGGATTTTGAATGAAAGATCAACTTATGCATATTAGTGAGCAAGAAATGATTGCGTACATACGCAATGAGGGTACTGACCAGCAGCGAGAAAGAGTTGAGTTGGAAATTCAATTATGCGAACAATGTATGGAGCAATTTGTCTCATTATTAGATCAGCTCCCACCTGAGCGAATGCTTGACTCGGAAGTAGTAAGTAATCAAGTGATGGGTACGATTCGTCAGCAAGCTATAACTACAAAGCCGCGCTGGATTCAGCGACCTGTTGTGCAATATGGTATAGCAGCATCGATTACATTATTACTTATTACATCAGGGTTAATGAGTACAGTGTCTCATACACTTGTTAAGCTAGATCGGACGGTGCAATCACAAGACATCGAACAACAACCAGTTCCGGAATCCTCTGCCGAACCCCAATCAGAGAAATGGCTTGATAAAGCGTCACGATGGATAGAAGCAGTACAAGATAGTCGCTTTGAAAAATAAGTAGGGGAAGTTCAAATAGCAGACTTTGATAACGATGATTAGGCTAAGTAGGTTATTAGACATCGAATATGAAGCGAACTTGGAAAGTACGGTTCGCGTGTACCAAGTACGTACACTTACGCTTCCGCCTTTCCCAAGTAACGCTCCATCTTCTCGATTCTGAAAGCCTGCTATTTGAACATTATTGGAAGAGGAAGTTCAAATAGCAGACTTTGATAACGATGATTAGGCTATGTAGGTTACTCGACATCGAATATGAAGCGAACTTGGAAAGTACGGTTCGCGTGTACCAAGTACGTACACTTACGCTTCCGCCTTTCTCAAGTAACGCTCCATCTTCTCGATTCTGAAAGCCTGCTATTTGAACATTATTGGAAGAGGAAGTTCAAATAGCACACTTTGATAATGAAGATTAGGCTATGTAGGTTATTCGACATCGAATATGAAGCCTATCTGTAAGTCATAAAAAAGATAATGCTTCCGAAGTAATTTTTCATTACTGGGAGCGTTGATGTAAGTCATAAAAAAATTAAGGAGTTGAAAAAGATGAGAGCAGAAAATAAAAGCCCACTAGTAGCCTTTCTACTATCGTTACTACCAGGGTTCGGGCATTTGTATATCGGTAGAGTTTTTCGGTTTATTGTGTATGCCGGAGGATTCTTTGGACCATTAGCATTGCTGTTTTTGATGATGGTAGGTGGTGGATATTTGGATGGTGAATTTGTAGCTTTCGCACTTGTTGTCTCTGGTTTAGTCGGCTTAGTCAATATGTTAGATATGTTGATCACAATTGCAGGTGGGAAGCACCGTGCTTTTCATCCGGTATCGGCAACGATGGAGCGGGATGAGTATGGCAATCTACGCCATGTATACGATCCACTAGAAGCTAAGGAACAAAGTGAGAAATCAAAATTAATGATGCTATCTATGATTCCAGGATTGGGTCATATGTATATGGGGCTACTAACGCGAGGTATTACACTGATGATATTATTTGTTGGCGTCTTTGGCGTAACGTTATTCCTTGGTATGATCCTTGATACGATATCTATATTAATTTTATGGTTAGCTCTACCTATTATTTGGATTTATGGGATGTTTGATGCTTTAGCATTGTTAGGAGCTCGCCAAAAAGGTGAACAAATTAATGATCAATCGCTATTTTCCAATATGGAGGATTATATGGCAGATGGTCGCAAAAACCGTGTTACAGCCATTGGATTATCCATTTTTCCAGGTGCAGGTCATTTGTATCTAGGACTTCAACAGCGTGGATTACAACTAATGGGTATTTTTTTAATAAGTATTTTTATTATGGATCAATTGCGCCTTACCATATTCTTGTTCCTATTGCCGTTATTATGGTGTTATGCATTCTTTGACATTATGTCTCAACTTCGTAGATGGGAGAAGGATGAATTGAAGGATGAACCATTTGTAGCGATGTTTATCCCTTATCAGCGCTGGATTGGAATTGGTTTACTTGTGGTGGGGATCTATTATTTATTCGACAAAATTGCATCGAGATTGATTGAACTAAAGTTCCCAAATTGGGTAAGAGAGTATTATGAATTGAAATATATGTTACCTACCGTTGTTATCTCGTTTGTTATGATCGTTCTGGGTATGAAATTACTATTCGGCACATCCAGTAAGCGAAATACACATAATGAAGGAGGCAATGAGTAATGGAAGCTGTAACGATTAGAGAAAATGTACATGAAACTTCCCACCGTGAAATGCAGCAGAAGCAAGTATGGCGAATCGGCTCATTCTCGATGGGTGTAACATTGATTGGCATTGGAATCGCGTTTGCAATGTCGTTATGGCAGGAGACATCAGCATACGAGCTTTTATTATGGCTTGCACCGCTTGTCTTTATATTGCTTGGTAGTGAGTTGTTACTGACGATGAGATTGAATCATCGTCAGAAGTATCAGATGAAATACGATTGGTTAAGTCTTTGGTTTGTTTCAATAATTAGCGTAGGAGCATTGATAATGTCTGCATTATTCTATACAGGTATTACGGATGAACTGAATCAAGCGTTTAATATGAAAGAACGTTCTTTATTTGTAGATGAGACGGCGGCTATTGCTCAAGATCTGCCTTCTAAAATTGTAGTGAAAGGTACTGTTCCAGTAACAATAGCTGAACATGAAGGGCTATCTGAAGTACTATTAACTGGTTCTATAACTTATGAAGCGAAGGATGCTGTGACATTGCGAGACCAGCAATTATTACAAACGAAGCAAGTAGGCGATGTGCTCTACGTCTTCGTTAACAATATCGAACATGAGGTTAGTGGACTAGTTACAGATAGAGTATATTCTAATCTCATTTTATCTGTGCCGTCAGGTAGTGTGGTCGAATCATAATGCTAAAAACGAGAAGCTTCTATGTCGGAAGCTTCTCGTTTTATATTTAAATTATTTGCTTACGATCCAATACGATTGAAGGTACGATTGTATTCACATATTACGATGTATTGTTTAGGTAATGATGTGATTATAAATCTTATTGGGTTATAATGGACAGAGGAATACAATCATAAATATGTAGTTTAAAGTTTAATTTATTTACTTTTAAAGGCAGGGAAACTATGAGTATACAAATACATGTCATTGCTCCTTATGAAGCGATGATTCCAATTATACAGGAATGTACCCCTTTGTTCCCTAAATTAGAAATACAGTATTCAGTAGGGGATTTAGCTAAAGGTGTAGCGCTTGCAATTGAAGCGGAGCAGAATGGTACAGAAATCATCATTAGTAGGGGAGGAACAGCACAGTTAATCAAGAAGGCAGTTAAAGTGCCTGTTATTGATGTTCAGCTTTCTGGCTATGATATGATTCGTTCTCTTACACTAGCTAGCCAATCGAATGAAAAGACAGCCATTGTTGGTTTCTCTAACATTACATCGGGTGCGCAAGCCATTATTGATTTAATGGATTTGCCCTTGAAAGTGTACAACATTAATAGCAAGGATGAGGTTGCTTCCCTTATACTACAGCTTAAATCTTTAGGTTATGAACGTATTGTAGGGGATGTCGTGACGTTTGATACTGCCAATGTATTTGGTTTGAATGGATTTCTAATACAATCAGGAAAAGAATCTATTGTAAAAGCATTTGAGGAAGCACAGCTAGTCCATCGTTATTTAACGAAAAATGATACGATTTCCCATCTGTTTAGTCAATTGTTTATAAAAGAACATCCCAATATTATGATATTAGATGAGAAAAACAAAGTTGTTTTTGAGCACTTAAGGCATTTTAATAAAAATCCATTATCTCATGATCAGATCCATCTCGTTAATGCGAATTTAGAATTTCATAAGACAGAGGTTAAAAATCAGTTTGTAATAAATGATTTTCAATTATTAGTTACTGCCTATGAAATGACAATTGAAAGCAATAGGTTCAAAGTATACGTTTTAGAAAAAGAAGAGATAAGCTTAAATTCACAACGAGGCATTACAGCATATGCAGAAATCAATCTGGAACAAATTGCAGCCAACTCTCATGCGATGAAGGTTACTTTGAAAAATCTTGAGGCTCTATATGAACGTAATAAGGTTATTCATTTGAAGGGTGATTTCGGTAGTGGACGATCTTTTATTGTTCGTTATATTCATCAGCAGCTTAGGGGTGGAGGAACATTACTTAGTATAGATTTGGCTCAGGTAAATCCTGGTCATTTAACTAAAATATCACTAATAAAGGTAAGTAATGTTGAAATTTTGCATGCTGAAAAGTGGGCATTGGTTCCAAACCTACAAATATTTATAGAGAATTGTCAGTCCTTGCATATCGGCGTGTTTGTTGTTACTGAACAGTTATTGGAGCAAGAAGTTGTACATCGCTTAAAGCTCAATACAATTATTGTTCCTTCCTTAGCAGAACGCATGGATGATATACCTATTCTTATTCAATATTTTCTTACGGATTATTATCATAAGTACGGCACAACGGCTATAAAAATCAAAGAAGATGCTTTGAAGTTAATTGAAGATCAAGCTCGCTTTATGGAAGTTAGTGATTTGCGAGCCTTAATGAAGCTAGCCGCATTGAACGAAAAAGAGTATGTCATATCGATGGAAACGCTAGATGCCGTTTTACTTGAACAACAAAAATTAACTGGGAATATTCCTTTGCAAGGTACGTTAAAGGAAATTGAAAAAGAAGTAATAAAAATGGTGCTGAAGGAGAATAATAATAATCAATCTAAAGCAGCTGAGCGTCTAGGAATTAATAGAGCTACATTATGGCGTAAGCTTAAAGACTAATGTCTTTAGGTTTACGTCTTTCCTTTGCAATAAAGTGTTGCATTATTAAACAGTCATTAAAATAATTAAAAATATTATTTAAATGTGTTGCTTTTATAAACACTTTGTTTTAGTATAGGTTTTGTAAGCGCTAGTCATTTTAATTACAATATTTTAATTAAAGGAGTTAGTTATATGAAAATTAAAGCGACATTAGATCGTATTCCTGGTGGAATGATGGTTGTTCCATTGTTATTAGGGGCCTGTATTAATACATTAGCACCTAATGCATTAAGAATTGGTGGTTTCACTGAAGCGCTATTCGTAAATAGTGGTAGTGCTCTTATTGCATTATTTCTATTAATTGCTGGAACACAGATTAATTTCAAAACAGCTGGCTCAGCTGTTGGTAAAGGTGTTACATTGTTAGTATTTAAGTGGGTGATTGGCGCCGCGTTCGGTTTAATTGCTATAATGTTTGCAGGTTCCAATGGTTTATTTCTTGGATTAGCACCACTTGCTATTATTGCTGCGATGACGAACTCTAATGGTGGACTGTATATCGCATTAGCAGGACAATATGGTAAAGAAGATGACAAAGCAGCATATCCATTTTTGGCATTGAGTGATGGACCATTTTTAACGATGGTAGCACTATCAGTGTTCGGAGCAATGGGCTTTGCTGAAGGGATGTTCTCTCCAATTTCATTTGTGGCGGTACTACTTCCACTAGCTGTTGGTATTATTATCGGAAACCTCGATCATGATATGGGTAAGTGGTTATCTAATGGTAGCGATAAGCTCGTTCCATTTTTTGCTTTTGCACTAGGTATGGGTATTAACTTTAGCTCCATTATTAAAGGTGGGTTAAGTGGAATATTACTTGGTGTCCTTACAGTTCTATTTACTGGTGGTATTGGTTATCTATTATTTAAGAAAATTGGATGGAATCCAATTGTTGGGGCTTCAGAAGGTTCAACTGCAGGTAATGCCGTTGGTACACCAGCTGCGATTGTAGCTGCGAATGCTTCCTTTGCACCAATAGCTGAAATAGCAACTGTTCAAATTGCAGCGAGTGTAGTGACAACGGCCATACTGCTTCCTATATTTATTGGCTTCTTGGCGAAACGGCTAGAGAAATCAGGTGGCGTTGCAAAATATAACGAATCGAAAGCCTGAAGAGAGTAATTACTCTCTTCTTTTCGCCATTTTGATATAGCTTTGTTATTTTTTTCGTAGTTATGAAAGGAGATTGTCATGAAATTAGCAATTATTGCAGATGATTTAACTGGAGCGAACGATAGCGGGGTTCAATTAGCTCGTCATGGTTTAAAGACATCCGTTCTTTTCGATATGGATGAACACAATATTAGTAAATATGAGGCTGTAGTATTTGATACAGATAGCCGATCAGTAAGTAGAGAAGAGTCCTACAATAGAGTTCAATCTGCAGCTCATTTTTTGCTTAATGCTGGGTTTACTAATATTTTCAAAAAAATAGATTCCACTATGCGTGGAAATATAGGTGCGGAAATCGATGCTCTGTATGATACAGTGAAGCCGGATTTTGTAATGATCGCTCCAGGATATCCTAAAAATAACCGTACAATTATGCAATCGACGCATTATTTAAAAGGGATTCCATTAGCTGAAACAGAAATTGCAAAAGATCCAAAGACACCAGTATTAATTTCATATTTGCCTGATCTTCTCAAGGAACAAACAGACATGGCAATAGCGTGTATTACGCTTGATGATTTGTCTCAAGGGAAACAACATATTGCTCAGCAATTAAAGCAATTTAAGCATAACAATATTCCTTATATCATTATTGATTCTACTGAAGAGATTCATCTAGAACAAATATTGACTGCAATGAAGCACATGGATTATAAATTCTCATGGGTAGGTTCTGCTGGTATTGCTAATTATTTGCCTGCTTATTACGAATTACCTGAGAAGAAAACAGAGCTTACGATCACTGCTAATAAAGGACCTATCCTTACAGTAATCGGTAGTGTGAACAAAAATTCCAGAGCGCAGCTAAAAGTGCTTTTAGATCAAGCAGACGTTCATGCAATCGCTTTTCACTCTTATATGGCAGTTTCTGATCAATCGATTAGAAATGAAGAAATAAATAATGTTTATAAAGAAGCTGAAGCTATGGCTTTAGAAGGTAAAGACATTGTAATTTATTCTACTGCCGAGCAGCAAGATATTGAACAAGCGTGGAGTACAGGTGAAGCTAGAGGATTAAGCCACACGGAAATTAGCAATGAGATTGTTAAAGCTATTGGTGAGGTATGTGCAAAGCTGCTGGAAAAAGGTTATTTCAAAGGTGTTTCTATGACAGGTGGAGATACCGCCAAGCAAATTTGCTTACGCTGGAATATTAAAGGTTTTGAGTTGTTGGATGAATTAGAAATTGGCGTTCCAATCTCTAAATTTATTGGAATCGATAATCTGCATGTGATTACTAAAGCAGGTGGATTTGGAAGACCGGAAGTGTTTATTAATGCGATAACTAAATTAAAAGGTGGGCAATTATAATGAGACCAATTGTTGGGATTACAATGGGCGATGCGGCTGGTATCGGACCTGAAATTATTGTAAAGGCATTAGCACATCAGGAAATGTATGATAAATGTAGACCTCTAGTAATTGGAGATGCCAAAATACTAGAACGAGTTTTACCAATCGTTCATTCGTCTTTGACGATACGTACTGTTCAATCTCCATCAGAAGCAAGCTATGAACATGGCGTAATTGATGTCATTGATTTGAATTTAGTGCCAGCTGACCTGCCATTTGGCGAAGTTTCTGCTATTGCAGGAGACGCAGCATTTCAGTTTCTAGCTAAAGCGATTGAATTAGCAAAAGATCATCAAATACATTCTATTTGTACTGCTCCATTAAACAAAGAAGCATTACACTTAGGTGGACATTTGTATCCAGGACATACTGAAATTTTAGCGCATTTAACAGATACTGAAGATTTCTCTATGATGTTAACGACTCCTAATTTACGTGTTATTCATCTGACAACTCATATGGGGCTTATTGATGCTATTGCTAGCATTGATCCAGAAAGAACGTACACTGTCGTAAAGCTTGCCCATGATACGTTGAAAAAAGCAGGGTTTGATAATCCTCGTGTTGCTGTGTGTGGGATTAATCCTCATGCAGGTGAAAATGGTCTATTTGGGTATGGTGAAGAAGAACACAAATTAATGCCGGGTATTGAACGTGCACAAGCAGAAGGTATTAATGTTGTTGGTCCACTCCCAGCAGATACACTGTTTTTCAGAGCAGGTAGAGGCGACTTTGATATTGTCGTTGCTTGTTACCATGACCAAGGACATGCTCCTGTGAAGGTGATGGGAATCGAAGAAGGCGTTAATATTACAGTTGGTCTTAAAGGTGGGGTAATTAGAACATCTGTTGATCATGGAACAGCTTTTGATATTGCAGGTAAAAATATTGCTGAAGATAAGAGCATGCTTGCTGCTATCCGTTCAGCGATTGAATTAGCTCCAAAGCAATGGTAATGTAGCACTACATTTTAATTCAACAATATAAGAGAAACAAGTATGTCAAGGATGAGAGAATATGCTCATCCTTTTTTTGTGCTGTAGTCATAAACTAGTTTATCTACCGATTAGCGGTATGAGTTAGATTATGTAACATTACATTACATAATATGTAGTTTTTTTCCAAGAGACTATTAATCCATTAAGAATTAAAAGTATTCATTTATATTAAATGAATAGTAGTGATAATAGTATGTTGTATGATATTGATTGTTATAATAATTAATAATTGCTAAATAGTGAGTAAATAACAGTATTATCAAGTAAAAGGTATATGTATACGCTTAATTACTATATATCATTACTTGTTAATTAATATTACATGAAATATATTATTTAACAAGTAAATAAAAATTATAGTACAGCGGGAGGAATTTATTATGGAAAATATCTTGAAAAAATCTTTCACTAAGAAAGTAGTAATTCCAGTAGTTGTGACAGCAATGTTATTAGTAACAACAAACATCTCTACTATTAGTAGTTATGTTAAGGCGGCGGGTTCATCTAGCGTTACACAATTTGAAATCCCATCCGTTAGTGCTGCACATCAACAATCTACTAATCCTAATGTCATTGTAATAGGTACAGGCGGTACTCTAGCAGGCAAAGCGAGTAACGGTGATCCTACAAGCTTCCAAAGTTATGCAGCAGGTACATATTTAATAGCTGACCTTGTGGCACAACTTCCTAATAAAGAAAAAATAGCGGACGTTTCAACGTATCAATTTGGCAATAAAGGATCAGGTGGGTATTCTATTCAAGATTTATACGATCTTTCATTGGCAGTAGATCAAGCATTAGAACTATATGACAGTGCAGTTGTAACGACAGGTACCGATACGATGGAAGAGATTGCATACTTTCTTGATTTGACGGTGCAAAGTGAAAAACCAGTGGTCGTAACAGGTTCAATGAGACCTTGGGATGTTATAGGTACTGATGCTCCTGCTAACTTATACCAAGCAATTAAAACTGCAGCTAGTGGTAAAACAAAGTGGTTCGGTACAGTTATTATGCTGAATGATATGATTTATGCAGCCCGCGATGTAACGAAAAGTAATACACATCGTACAGATACATTCGATTCATCTATGCTTGGGGCACTAGGATATGTAGATGATTCTGCGGTTCGTATTTATAGAGCTCCTGCTCGTGCGATTGATGCAGGTACTGAAAAATGGGCATCTCCATTTAATCTTACTGAAATTGAAAAAACTGATCTTCCATCAGTTGAAATTGTGTATAACTACCAAGATGCTGGTGGTGGTGCCATTAAAGGTTCTGTAGCTGAAGGTGCTAAAGGTATTATTACTGCAGGAACTGGTGCTGGTGGTATCTCAAGTAAATTGAGCGCTGCAAGAACAGCTGCAATCAGAGATAATCAAGTTATCTTTGTCTCTACTTCCCGTACTGGTTCAGGTTCTGTGTATGACTCTGGTCGTGGAAATACAATAGGCGGTGACAATCTGGATCCGCAACATGCTCGTATGATGCTTTTGCTGTCCTTAGCATTTACAGCAGATCTTGAGTATTCACAAAAAGTAGAAAAAACACGTGAATGGTTCACTACTTTCGGTACACAAGATGTTGAAATTTCAGTTGATGCGAACACTATTGTAAATGTTGAGGTTGAAACGGCAGTTCCTACAGAAACACCGGTAGTGCCAACAGAGACAGAGGTCCCTACAGAAACACCGGTAGTACCAACAGAGACAGTAGTTCCTACTGAAACACCGGTAACACCAACAGAGACCGTAATTCCAACAGAAACACCAGTAGTACCAACAGAGGCGGTAATTCCAACAGAAACGCCTGCAACACCATAACACAATAAGGGAGAAAACGGATATGAGTGTAACTCGAAAAATTGATTTGAAACGCCTGTTCCTTTCTCTTCTAGTTGTAGCTATTTTATCTACTTCTTGGAGTTACGTTAAACCTAATGCTGCCCTGGCTACATCCTCGACAGTTACAATACCTAATTTTGATATACCTGCTGTTACTGATGTCCAAAAAGCTTCAGAGAAACCTAATATTATCGTAATCGGTACGGGTGGTACTTTAGCTGGTAAAGCGAATAACGGTGATCCTACAAGTTTTCAAAGTTATGCAGCAGGTACATATCTAATAGCTGATCTTGTGGCTCAACTGCCTAATAAAGAAAAAATTGCAGACGTGTCAACGTATCAATTTGGCAATAAAGGATCAGGTGGATATTCTATTCAAGAACTATATGATCTATCACTTGCTGTTGAACAATCACTAGAACAATACGATGGTGCAGTAGTAACGACTGGTACGGATACTATGGAAGAGATTGCGTACTTCCTAGACCTTACTATTCAAAGTGAAAAGCCAGTAGTTGTTACAGGATCAATGAGACCTTGGGATGTAATCGGGACAGATGCTCCTGCTAACCTATACCAAGCGATTAAAACGGCAGCTAGTAACAAAACGAAATGGTATGGAACAGTCATCATGTTGAATGATACAATCCAGGCGGCTAGAGAAGTAACAAAAGGCAATACTCATCGCACAGATACTTTCGATACAGCAATGTTTGGTGCATTAGGTTATGTAGATGATTCTGCTGTAAGAATGTACAGACTTAATGGACGTGCTTCTAAGGCGGGTACAGCTCAGTGGAAAACTCCATTTAATCTTAAAACCATTGCTAAAGCGGATCTACCTAGCGTAGGTATTCTATATAACTATCAAGCAGCTGGTGCGGGAGCACTTAACGGATTGGTAGAAGAAGGAGTACAAGGTATTGTAACTGCTGGTACAGGTGCTGGAGGAATTTCCTCCGCACTGTCAAGTGCAAGATCAAAAGCAATCAAGGATAAAAATATAATATTTGTATCCACTTCTCGTACAGGTTCAGGGTCTGTATATAGCTCTGGTAATGGTATTATCTCAGGGGATAATCTAGATCCTCAACATGCTAGAATTATGTTGATTCTAACACTTGCTTTTACTGATGATTTCAATCAAATGAAAACATGGTTTGCAACAGTGGGTACCCAAGAAATTAGTATTAGCGTAGCTAATGATGAAGTTACTCCAGAACCAACACCAACACCAACACCAACACCAACACCGACAATAAAACCAACACCTGGAACAGGGTCGGGAAGCGGAAGTGATGGCAGTACGTCACCAGAACCAACTGTGACACCAACACCAGAACCGACGGCAACGCCTATTCCAGATGGAAGTGGTCAAGCAAAATCATTCACAGATACAAAAGGTCACTGGGCAGAAGAAAACATACGTAAAGCAGTAACTGCTGGTATTGTGAATGGATATACAGATGGTAGCTTCAAGCCTAATATAGAAATTACACGTGCAGAATTTTTAGTCATGCTAATGAGATTATTAGGTGAGGCTGAAAGTAAGGCAACAATGACGTTTACTGATGAAGCTAGTATTGCACCATGGGCTAGAGCTGCCGTGTTAAATGGTATCGAACGTGAGATCGTTACTGGCTATGCAGACGGTTCATTCCAACCAAATCGAAATATCAATCGTATGGAACTAGTACTTATGGCTATTAGAGCTACGGATGTTGATCTCAATAAGTACTCGACAACTACTTTTGCTGATAATGGTGATATTGCAACTTGGGCGAAAGCGGCGGTTGCAGCAGCAACTGAGGCAGGTATCATTCAAGGTAAGGGTAATAATAAATTCGATCCGAATGGTACTGCAACAAGAGCTGAAGCGATCACGATCATTATGAATATGAAGAAGTTCATGGAACAATAACAAAATATCATCACAATAAGAAGAGGCACCTCTTAGAATTGACATTGAAAAACCATTAGGTTTTATCAATTGATTCTAGGGGGTGCGTTTTTATGTCGATGAAAGGATGGAAAAACCAGGTATTACCACAATATATTTTAAATGGTAATATTAGTATATCCATAAACGTTAGATTCCTAAAGAGAGAATAAGTAGTTTCCCTACGTATGCAATATTACAATTAGAGAAGGAAGTATAAAAGTTTGGGTTCCAAGTTATGTAGTCAAAGAATTCGAAGAAATACATTCTGCAATGTTGAATTATAAGGTCTTGGATGGAAAACAAATTATAGGGAGCGAGATTTGTGGGAAGTAAATACTGGTGGCTGACAGCGGCGATTTTATTGGGCGGTGCCAACTTGTGGAGTATATTAATTGAGGATACTCTATCAGAATGGCTTCTGTTTGTGTGGTTCTTTAATGTTAACTTCTTTATTTATTCTGTTTGTAATAACGGGAAACTGCTTATAAAGAGGACGGAAAATCCGCGTTACAACTGGAAAGTTGCTGATTTTCATTACTCGATTAATTTTTTGAAATTTATAGCTATGTTTATATTAATTCTGTCAGCGGTAATGAATGATCTTCATGATTATTTAGCATGGTTTGTCATCGTTATATTATTTATAGACACTATATTGATCATTATATATAGAAATAAAGTAACAGCGGATGTTGTTTAACTAAGAAGATGGATCCGATGATAATCGTAAGTAGAATTACAACAGTAAAGACAATCGAGCAATAGAAAAAGTCCGTAAGTATAATTACTTACGGACTTTTTCTATTGCTCGAAATTATCGCTCATCATTACATAATTATTTTAGAACTTTACAGTGTAGCAATGAATCGACCAAGATGATAGCCTGTTTGATAGATCATAACATATGAACTTGCTACAAACATAAATAAAAGCCACCATCCAGTTAGAGGGTTATCAGAAATGTGAGCACTAAGCTTTTCATAAAACCTTGTTATTTTCATGCCTCAATCCTCCAAATTAAGTAAAAATTTTTATAAACGTTATAATCACCAGCAGCAAAAGCATTGCTACAGTTCATATGACTACAACAATTGCAACTGCTCCACCTCCACCATTTATTGAGCGTTGTTTTTCGATAGACAGCGCTCGCATTACTATTCATCGAAGGTGTTAGTAAAACAGTGATATCATCTATTTTTACGAAAGTATGTAACGAGAAAAGTAATCAGGAAAAGAACGAAAATAATAAGTGAGAAGTAAGCGACTTCATGGTATTTAATAAGAGTATAAACTATATTGATTAGATGTAATATGAACAAAATAATAATGAGTTTATAATATTTTTCAGATGCCACGTTGAGCTCCTCATACACACTAGTGTTTATTGTAATATGCTTATAAGCTGTTTTCGGGTTCTCACATTCATCTTTTGTATATACTCCCGACTTGATACTTCACTGTACTCTCTGCCTTATATAGTGTCGAGCTAATGTTTGATAAGGTATAACCTTTCATTATAAGATCAATGATTTCTTTTTCAGCAGGAGTTAATGCGTGAATTATCATATCTCTACGAATCTTAATATAATATTCTAGCCATATTTGAAGTGGGGAACGAGTATGAATATTATAATAATCGGCATTAAACATTAGTAAATACATTTATAACAATAATTAGCATGTTAGTCGGCCGAAAAAGTCATTAGGAGTACAAAAAATGATACAGAGGCGAATTATGCATGGATATATAATCGAATTGTGTAAGTTTCTTAGTGGATAAAATTTCAGATGAAAATATCATATAATAAATACGCTAAAATGTGCTTATTATGTCGCAAACGTTGGGATATTGATCATAACCGTATGCATATATGAGGGAAATGGTCAAAAGCATTAAAAAATAGGAATTACGTGCTACTCCGTTTTATAAGAAGATTAATTAGGGAGTAACTGATTCAGAGGAAGTAATCTTAATAGTCCCATATGATAGATTGCAAGAGTAGGTATTAAGAAATAAATTATACTATATTTTGCATACTTGGATTATAATGTGATATGGGACTTATTAGATATTATGATAAAAAAGGAGAAGTTAAATGAAGAAAATTATCTCACTATTCGTTGCATTAATCATGGTATTTGTACTGGCAACAGGCGCTCAGGCACAGACAGTTGACACTGCTAACGAAAAGGCAATCACGGTTTCGCTGAATGGAGAAAAAGTTCAATTCGGTGAAAATGAGCCAATTGTTGAGAAGGGCACGACGCTAGTACCAGCGCGCAAGATTTTTGAGAGTCTCGGTTATGTTGTCGCTTGGGATAAGGAAAATAAAGCGGTATTAGCAGAGAAATATGGATTGTCTATTGCGCTACAAATCGGCAATCTTACTGCTTATGTTAATGGGGTTGAAACAGAGCTATCGACTGCTCCTAAAGTTTATAACAACACTACCTATGTACCGCTAAGATTTATTAGTGAAGCCATTGGCTATGATGTGGAATGGCAAGGTACTACTGCTTCAGTATTATTAACGAAAGAAGATAGCAAGGGCTACTTTTGGAAAGTGGAAAAAGACGGAGTGGAAGTGCATCTTCTAGGCTCGATCCATGTAGGGGACGCCAAAATGTACCCACTTCGTGATGAAATTGAAGAAGCCTTTGACAACTCTGATCATCTTGTAGTTGAGGTTAATATCGCCAAAGGACCTGATGAGAAAACCGCTGCAGAAATTCAAGCATTGCAAGTGTACTCCGATGGAACAACACTAAAGGATCATGTATCGGCAGAAACATATGCACGACTGCAATCATTCCTTAAAGAACTAGGACTGCCTACGAACTCATATGATACATTTAAGCCGTGGGCGATTTACTTGGATATGTCTAACTTTGTATCGGCTTCCTCCGGATATCAAGGGGGACTGGGTATTGATATGTACTATTTAAGTAGAGCACAATTGGCATACAAGCCTATTCTGGAATTAGAATCATATTCGTCGCAGTTGAACATATTTGATAGTTATTCGAAGGAGCTTCAGGAACAGCAAGTAAATGAAGTACTAGATGGAATCTTTGGTATACGTGAAACCACCAATGAAACAGATACATCATTGGATACTTTGGCTGATTTATGGATTAAAGGTGATGACGCTGGATTGGAAGCGCTCGTTACTAGTCTGGAAGAAAGTCCTGAACTATATGAAAAGTTACTTACAAACCGCCATACAGGAATGTTGGAGAAAATTGAAGGCTACTTAAGTAATGAGAAGAAAGATTCATATTTCGTCGTAGCTGGTTATCTTCATATGCTTGGTAAGGATGGTCTGATCACTCAGCTTAAGGAAAAAGGCTATACGGTCACTAGAATTTAATAGAATTGAGAATACGGTGATATAACAAGAAACGCCCCTACATTCACATAAGTGGATGTAGGGGCGTTTCAGTAGGGCTACAACTTATACTGCAACTGCATTGTAAGTCATAATCCAGATAGATCCGATAACGATCGTAAGTAGAATTACAACAGCAAAGACAAGTGAGATAAGGTTGTATCTTGGTCCATCTTCCTCACGAATATGCATGAAGAATAGTAATTGAACTAGTAATTGTAGTACAGCTGTAACGAGAACGATAACGATTGTTGTCGTCTTATTAAACATATCATTCAATACAGCAACCAAAGGAATAATGGTTAACACGATGGATAGAATGAACCCAAGAATATAAGATTTCATTGAACCATGTGAATGCGCTTGGTGCTCATTTTGTTGATGAGATGCCATGCTACATCACCTCCATAAGGTAGACGATTGAGAATACGAAGATCCAAATAACGTCCAAGAAATGCCAGTACAAGCTAATGATATTAACACGTCGCTTAGTAGCAGGAGTAATACCACGTCTAGCAATTTGAATAATGACTGAAGTAATCCAGACAATACCAAGTGAAACGTGAAGTCCGTGAGTACCAACTAAAGTGAAGAAGGCAGACCAATATGCACTTGTTCCGATATTAGCACCTTCATGTACTAGGTGAACGAACTCTGAAACTTCAAGATAGATAAAGGATAATCCAAGTAAAGCTGAAACGGCTAACCAAAGGATAAGTCCTTGCTTATTCCCTTTATTCATAGAAAGAAGTGCTAGACCACTTGTAAAGCTACTTGTTAATAAAATAAATGTCGAAACGATAATCCCATTCATCTCGATTAGATCTGCTCCAGCAGGACCGCCAGCAATGTTGCCACGAAGGACAACGAAGGTTGCGAATAGTGTTGAGAACAGAATAACATCGGTAACCATGAACAACCAGAAACCAAATTGTTTTAATTGTTCAGGATCTTGATGGCCATGGGCATGATCGTGTTCATGCGAATGTGCTTTAGCCATTTATTTAGCCCCCTTTAATGCAGCGGCTTCGATACGTTCAATTTCTTCAACAGGAACATAGTAATCATCGTCATAGTTGAAGGATCGAGCTAACATCGTAACAACAACGCCGACTAACCCTAGAATGATCATCCACTTCCAATCCCATACAAAACCGAACCCAGCAACGAACCAGAAACCAGACATAATGATAGGAATACCAGAGTTTTTAGGCATATGAATTGGTTCAAGAGGAGCTGTATCCGCTGCAATTACTTCAGCAGGATCTGCTTCGCCTCTAGCATGACGTTCTTTCTTCTCCCACCAGTCATCTTGTTCAACAACGTGTGGAACACGTGCAAAGTTATAGAATGGCGCAGGAGATGGAATAGACCATTCAAGCGTACGACCTTGACCCCAGTTGTCGCCATTTGTATCTTTTTTCAAGAATCTAATGCTATGAGCAATTTGCCATACTTGGAATAGGAATGCTAGACCCATGATGAAACCACCAACTGTGGAGACAACGTTAAGCGGCTGCCAACCCATGTCGAAGTTATACTCATTAAAGCGACGAGTCATACCCATTAAACCAAGTGCGTATTGCGGCATGAAACATACATAGAAACCGATATTCCATAACCAGAATGCCCATTTACCAAGGCCTTCATGCAATTTGAAACCGAACATTTTTGGCCACCAGTAATACAGACCTGCAAAGTATCCGAATACTACACCACCAATTAATACTTGGTGGAAATGGGCTATTAAGAAGTAACTATTATGGAACTGGAAGTCAGCTGGTGCAACAGATAGTAGCACCCCTGTCATACCACCAATTACGAAACATGGTATAAACGCTATCGTCCACATCATAGGAGTAGGGAATGACAACTTGCCTCGATACATCGTGAAGAGCCAGTTGAACACTTTAACCCCAGTTGGTATGGCTATAATCATTGTCGTGACTGCGAAGAATGCATTAACATTCGCTCCAGAACCCATTGTGAAGAAGTGATGGGCCCATGTGAAGAAGGAGAAGAAGCTAATGGACATTAGTGCAAACACCATTGATTTGTAACCGAAAACTTTCTTTTTAGAGAAGGTTGCAACAACCTCTGAGAATATACCGAATGCTGGTAATACAACGATGTATACTTCAGGGTGACCCCACATCCAAATCAAGTTAAGATACATCATCGGATTACCGCCGCCATCAACAGTGAAGAAGTGAGCACCAAGATAACGGTCAAGGAACAATAGGAATAATGTAACTGTTAAGATAGGGAATGCGAACATAATTGTTACAGAAGATGCTAGTACAGACCAAGAGAACATTGGCATTTTCATTAACTTCATACCTGGTGCACGCATTTTCAAGATTGTAACAACAAAGTTTATACCAGTTGCAAGTGAACCCATACCTGAGATTTGAATACCCCATATATAGAAGTCCTGACCTACACCTGGACTACCGCTGACTTCAGATAATGGTGGGTATGATAACCAACCAGCGTCTGGAGAACCACCGATTACGAATGAAACGTTGAACAGCATTGCACCTGCAAAGAACATCCAGAAGCTGAATGAGTTCAAGAATGGGAACGCAACGTCACGTGCTCCCAATTGCAATGGTACGATAATATTGAACAAACCGAACATTAATGGCATCGCCATAAAAAGAATCATAATAACACCGTGTGTTGTAAATATGGCATTATAATGTTCTGCATTTAAAAATTCTAGTTCTGGTGCAGCTAGTTGAACACGCATTAATAACGCATCAACACCACCGCGGAATAGCATTAAAATAGCACAGATGATATACATAATACCGATTTTTTTATGATCGACACTAGTTAACCATTCTGTCCAGAGCCAGCGCCATTTTTTGAAGTAAGTTAGGATAAATACAATGGCAACCATTGCTAGACCGATTGATACTTGTGCACCCAAAATCAGCGGGTCACCCGTAACGAAAAACTCGGAAGCAAACTCTTTAATTGTTTCTAACATGGAGAGTTGACTCCTTTCGTATGATGAAATTTGTTAATGATTATGATGTTCAGAACTATCGTCTTGGTCAGCTTGATCATCAGTTTTACTACTTTCAGAAGTCATATGATGTGCGTGTGCACCCGTTTCGCCTTCTTCTACGTATTGAGTCATAATATTGTAGAATACATTCTCAGGGAAGCTAGAGAATTGAGCAACTTCAGAAGTGCCTGGTTCTTGTAACTTCGCTACATCTGCATCAGTCAAAGCAACTTCTGTTGTTTTAACTTCTTGAACCCAACGATCGTATTCTTCTTTACTAGTAACATCCGCATTAAATGTCATTTGTGCGAAATCTTTACCAGTAAAGTTGGCTCCTGAACCGTAATAAATACCCTCTTCATCAGCGAGAAGGTTTAAGGTCATGGCCATACCGCTCATAGCATAAAGTTGGCCCCCAAGATTCGGAATCCAGAAGGAATTCATCGCCATATCAGAAGTAAGTTTGAAGACTACTGGAGTATCAACTGGGAATTTAACGTAGTTGATAGTCGCAATTTCTTCATCAGGATATGTGAATAACCATTTCCAATCAAGTGATGTAACTTGAATTTCAATTGGCTCCTGTTCTGATTGAATAGCAACAGATGGTTCTAATTTGTAAGTATAGTCGACTGTAATTACCGCAAGAATTGCGATTGCTATAATCGGAATACCCCACCAAATAGTTTCTAACTTAGTGCTGTGTTCCCAATAAGGTTTGTATTTTGCTTTGCTGTTAGGACGTTCTCTGTATCGCCAAACAATAACAGCTGTCATTGCAATTACAGGCACAGCAATAATCAGACAGATTAATGAGGAAATAATCATCAAATCTTTTTGAGATGATGCAATAGGTCCTTTAGGATCGAGGACAAGATATTGATCACTACAGCCAGATAAGACAAGTATCATCGCAACAATAAGCAGTGCTGATAGCTTTCGAAAAACAGGTCTCATGACGTTTCCACTCCTTGAGTTATTGAACTTAAGTATAAGATAACAAATAATCACACATAAAAATGTAGGGTTAACGAAAACGTAAATAATTTGTCTTATATCCGACATATCTCGTTCACTTCTTAGACATAACCTTTCCTGATTTATCACTTTTTAAAACAATTCACAAAAAAGGAAGCATACACAACTCCATATGGAGTTGTGTATGCTTCCAAATATTAAGGTTATGAGGAGACAATTAGGATTCTTCACTATCCGCCATAGCTTGATTCATGGCACGTGAGTGTACTAAGCCAATGGCTGTTCCAATAACATAAATATGAACACTGCCAATCAAAAATCCGATACCAATCATTAACCCAAAGTTACGATCGTTAAATTGTGTAATATTTGTAAGGCATAAAATCACACCGACTGATAAAATGACCCAAGCAATAAAGGTCATAATCTTCACAAGTTTTTTGGAATCAGGTTGAGCAGGTGTTAAACCTTGTATATTAACAGTTTTAGTAGTCATCATATTCACTCCTTAAATTTTTCATTGTCATCTTGAACGTAATTTCATAATGAAAATTACATTGAAAGAAAACTCTTGAACGATGTAAGGGTTTTCTTATCTTTAATATAACACAAATTTGTCACTTTGTTCAAACTTTTTTCACTTTTTAATCAAACTTTGGACACAAATACATTAATCATCCCACCATTTCTTTAGTTGATTCCACCATGAGCGATAACTTGGGTGTTCATCGATATCCACTTTAGGGGGTTCTTTTGGTTGTATTTCGTTTTCAGTTACATCTAATTTTGCTTCGCAATAGGCTTGTGGTTCTGTTCCGACAAGAAAATATTCAATATGATCAGATGGGCAAGCTTCGGATGCTAGTAATCCCGTATCTTCATCTATATATACCGTCACAATGTCCTCTGGAATCGGAAACATTTTAGGTGGTACGGCTTGTAATGCTTCTTCCATGAAGTGAGCAAATATGGGAGCTGCTCGATATGCTTCGGCAACGGTTAAGTAGCGATCCTTATCATAGCCTACCCAAACAGCAGTACTTAATTCCGGTGTATAACCAACCATCCAGGCGTCAACAGCTGTAGTTCCGCTTTTACCAGCAATAGGTCGATGAATATAATTTTGTACACGGTGAGCTGTTCCACCAGTTTGAAAAACACCTTCTAATAATGAAGTGACTAGAAAAGCTTCCGGAGGTGTAATAACTGATATTGGTGTATAGTCAGCTTCATAAATTGGCTTACCTTGCTTATTAACAATTTTCAATATAGCTATTGGTTTATTGTAAATTCCTTGATTAGCGAAAACACCATAGGATGCTGCCATTTCTAATGGACTAACCGGTGAAGTTCCCAAAGCAAGTGATGGAACAGTCGCTAGATCCGAATGAATCCCAAGTTTGTGTGCAGTTTCTGCAACTACATCTGCGCCAACTGTCATTAACGTACTAACAGCGTAGATATTGTCAGAGCTAGCAATTGCGCGTCGCATGGCAATATAGTCATTTACATATTTATCACCATAGTTCTGTGGTTCGTAAGTTTTTCTTCCTTCATCATAAGTGAACACAGTTGGTTCACTCATAAAAGTCGATATAACCGTTAAAGTCTTTTGTTGTAGTGCTGCAAGGTACACAAATGGTTTGAAGGTGGAGCCTGGCTGTCTAGTTGTGGCTGTCGTACGGTTGAACTGATTGTCGATATAACTTTTTCCGCCGACCATCGCTTTAATATGTCCATTACGTGGGTCGATAGCGATGAGTGCAGCTTGCTGCTCACTATCTTTAAGTAATCCTTCTTGAACTTTTTGCTCTGCAATTTCCTGCATATTCATATCAAGAGTTGTATAGATCGTAACGCCGCCTTCATATAATAACTGCTCATCTATACCTAGATCGTGTACTGCTGATTGAATAACATAATCTTTGAAATACGAAGCTTCATTATTGCTACTGCTTTTTTCTTGATTGCCAAAAGTAAGTAGTTTTTCATAAGCAACTTGTTTTTCATCTTCGGTTATATAGGTGTTATCAACCATAGCTTGTAATATAAGGTTTTGGCGGTTTTTAGCTTTCAGCATATTATTGTAGGGCGAATAGTAGGTTGGTCCTTTAGGTATTCCGGCAAGTAACGAACTTTCAGCAAGATCAAGATCTTTTGCTGATTTATTGAAATAATACTGTGCGGCAGCTTCAATGCCATAAGCTCCATGTCCATAATAAATTTGATTCAAGTACATTTCTAATATTTCATCTTTAGAAAATTTCATTTCTAGTTGTGTTGTGTAGAGAGCTTCTTTTATTTTGCGTTCAAAAGTTTTCTCATGCGTGAGATATAAATTACGAGCAAGCTGTTGCGTTAATGTACTTGCACCTTGCTTCGCAGATAAAGTTTGTACATTAACAATAACGGCACGAGCAAGACCTTTTATATCAAAGCCAAAATGCGAGTAAAAACGCTTATCTTCTATTGAAAGTGTTGCTTCAATAACATAAGAAGAAATCTCATCTAATGAAACAGCTCGGCGATTTACGCCTGTATGAAAATAATCTATTAAAACACCGTTACGATCAACGAGTTGAGAGGATTGACTAATATTAGATACTGGTAAGTCTTGTTGTTTCATATAAAATAAGCCGCCTAAAATAAGTGTCATCATTACAATTAAGACGATGATCGTACGGCGCAACCATTTGTTAAGTTTTAGCATGAACGATATATATCGCTCTGTAACAGCTGGAAATGATGTTCTACGCAATCTATGACGTAGCCAATTCTTATTTTTTCGCAAAACGATTCACCTCAAATTATGACAAAAATTAGTTATATTTGTAGTATGGAAGAATACAATGGTGGATATTCACAAGTTATGACCTCGACGAAAATATTTATTTCTGAAGATCTTAGAAATGATGTTGATTTTTCGTAGCGTTACACTATAATTATTTTCTGACCGCAATAGATTTAATTAATTTCCAAGCGTTTTCTCAACCACTGATAGAAAGAGGGTATTGAACATGGAACTATGGTATACAGAGAAACAGACAGAGAACTTTGGGATTACTGCCAAAATCACAAAAACTTATGTTGATGAACAAACGGATTTTCAAGCGCTTGATATGATCGAGACTGAAGAGTTTGGAACGATGCTTGTACTTGATGGTATGGTTATGACTACAGTTAAGGACGAGTTTGTATATCATGAAATGGTCGCCCATCCTATTCTGTTCACTCACCCAAGCCCTGAGCACGTGCTTGTTGTTGGTGGCGGTGACGGTGGTGTTATTCGTGAAATTATGAAACATCCGAAAGTGAAAAAGGCTGTTCTAGTTGATATTGATGGTAAAGTAATCGAGTACTCCAAAAAGTACTTGCCAACCATTGCATGTGAACTGGAAAATCCACGTGTTGAAGTGCATGTTAACGATGGCTTTATGCACATTCATGACCATAAAAATACGTATGATGTTATTATGGTTGATTCAACAGAACCTGTAGGTCCAGCAGCGAATCTATTCACCCGTGGTTTCTACCAAGGAATTTATGATGCATTGAAAAATGATGGTATTTTTGTTGCACAAACAGATAACCCTTGGTTCAAAGCGGATCTCATTCAGATGGTTAACCGTGATGTGAAAGAGGTATTTCCAATTGTACGCGTATATGCAGCTAACATTCCTACTTACCCGAGTGGACTTTGGACGTTTACTATGGGTAGCAAAAAATACGATCCACTAGAAGTGGACGTGACAACAATCCCTGAAATGGATACTAAATATTACACTCCTCGACTTCACAAAACAGCATTTGTTCTTCCGAAATTCGTTGAAGATCTTGTGAAATAATTCGAAATTATGAGATAGACGTATTCTGACTCCATCTTGGGGGAATACGTCTTTTTGTTGCCTTGGTTATGAAAGTGCTGTTTTCACGTTGAATTTCAACCCCATACTGTATATAGTAGTAAGATATAATGAGTTGATATAGGAGTTAGATCATGAATCACAAACAGAACGTTACAATTACACTAGGAAGCACTCAAGATGGAGAAAGTATTGCTTTAACTTATTCTGGTGAATGGTTTGTTAAAGAGAAATCCTTCTACCTTCGATACGCTGAACAGACCGAACTTGGTGAAGTTCGTAATTTGTTGCGCTATCAGCATGGGTTGCTTTCTCATTCGCGCAAAGGTGCGGTTGAATCCGAGCAGATTTATGCGATAGGGATTAGACGAAGTGGTTATTACGATAATAAAGTAGTCAAATTTGAACTTGATGCTCATACAAGTGAATTACGTCTGCTTAATAGCGATGAAGAGTTGATAGATGAATTACCAACAAAGTTACCTTTCACACTGGAATGGACGTATGACTTATATGTTGGTGAACAATTAACAGGACAATTTTCAAACCGTTTGATCATTCAGGAGGGTTAAGTTAATGAAAAATTATGTATTAGAAACCATGTATGAAACATTGAGAGAAGCAATTGCTAATGCAGTTATTGCTGCAGGATTAGTCGAGCGTGAACAATTGCCGATTTTCGTGTTGGAAGTACCGAAAGATAAGACGCATGGTGATCTTGCAACAAATGCAGCGATGCAATTAACAAAGATTGCGAAGAAAAATCCTAGAGTAATTGCTGAAGCAATTATTGAGCATTTAGATATGAAATCAGCATCTATCGAATCTGCTGAAATTGCTGGTCCAGGTTTTATTAACTTCCGAATGGACAATCGTTATTTGTATGAAGTAGCTACTCAAGTACTTGAAGCTAAAGAAAACTATGGCCGAGTAGAAATTGGTAAAGGTCAGTCTATCGAAGTTGAATTCGTTAGTGCAAACCCAACAGGTAATTTGCATCTAGGTCATGCTAGAGGCGCGGCAGTTGGTGATGCTCTATGTAACTTACTTGATTTTGCAGGTTATGATGTAACCCGTGAATATTATATCAATGATGCAGGTAAACAAATAGAGAACCTTGCTCTATCTATCGAAGCTCGTTATTTGCAAGAGCTTGGACAAGAAGCGGAAATGCCAGAAGACGGATATCATGGTGAGGATATTATAGGCTTTGCCAAACAATTAATAGCTGAAAAAGGTGAGTCTTTACTGCAATTAGAAGGTAAAGAAAAGTATGACTTCTATCGTAGCTATGGCTTAGAACGCGAACTAGCAAAAATTAAACGTGATTTAGAACGTTTCCGCGTTAACTTCGATATTTGGTACAGTGAAACTTCTCTTTATGAAGAAGGAAAAGTTATCGCAACGCTTGATAAATTGAAAGCATCAGGACATGTATACGATGAAGATGGCGCTACGTGGTTAGCAACAATGCCACTGGGAGATGATAAAAACCGTGTTCTTGTAAAAAATGATGGTTCTTATACTTATCTTACTCCTGATATCGCGTATCATCTTGATAAATATGGACGTGGATACGATCGTATGATTAACATCTGGGGAGCCGATCACCATGGTTATATTCCTCGTGTGAAAGCAGCGATGGATGCTCTAGGTCATGACTCTAAGAAATTAACTGTTCTAATCGCACAAATGGTAAGTCTATTCCAAAATGGTGAAAAGGTTAAAATGTCTAAACGTACAGGTAAAGCAGTAACGATGCAGGATCTTATGGAAGAAGTAGGCGTAGATGCTATCCGTTATAACTTTACAATGCGTAGTATGGACTCACATCTTGATTTTGATATGGATTTAGCAGTTTCTACTTCTAATGAAAATCCAGTATTCTATGTTCAATATGCACATGCTCGTATTTGTAGCGTATTGCGTCAAGCGAGTGAACAAGGTATTGAGATTCCAGCATTATCTGAAATACAATTCAATACGTTAACGTCTGAACATGAATTTGACTTGCTACGTAAATTAGGTGAACTGCCACAAGAAATAAGCGAGGCTGCAATGCAACATGCACCTCATCGTCTTATTCGTTATGTATACGAATTAGCTGCACAATTCCATAGCTATTATCGTGCTGAAAAAGTAATTACAGAGAACCGTGAGTTAACACTTGCACGTCTTGCATTGATGAAATCAGTGCAGATTGCACTAGTTAACGTATTAACATTAGTAGGAGTTTCAGCTCCTGAACGTATGTAATCGAGGTAGTTCAAACATTCACTAGTGATCACGATGATTGACTCCGTAGTAAAATCAGCTGCGAAGCTGCCATTCATCGTTCGCTCTGTTTCTCACGTACCAATAACGTACGTTGCGATACTCACTTCACTAGCTTCATGGCATCTTCTTGGTGCTGACGAGCAAATGTTTTGAACCTATATTGGAAATTGAATGAGCGCGAAGAGGCAGTAGATATAATCTATTGCCTCTTTTTGTTTGGAACTTAACGGTATTGAACTACCTTATTTCAATAAAGGTTCAAAACAGCGGGCTTTCGCAAGTCGAGCAGGTGAAGCGCTACTTGAGAAAGGCGGAAGCGCAAGTGTACGTGGTTGGTACACGCGAACCTTCAATGTTTCTGCAAGAAACATACTTCGGAAGCATAAGTTCGCTTTAGATGGGATGCCGAATAAGCTACGTTAGCATACTCATCGTTATCAAAGTCTGCTGTTTTGAACTACCCCTCCTTGGCAACTTGTAACATCTTCACGATATCAAGTTCTCCTGCTTTCCGAGCCTTAGTATATTTCAAAGGTTGCATCGATCGCTTTAATATGGCTTTGATCTCGATAGGTTTTAAGTTAGGTGAACGTTCTAACAAAAGAGCAATAGCGCCACTAACATGAGATGTGGCCATGCTCGTTCCGCTCATCTCATGATAATCTCCATTAAGCCAAGCGGAAACAATGCGATCACCTGGGGCATAGATATCAATATACGAACCTTGATTGCTGAAGGGGGCTATTTTTCGAGTGGAGTTAGTCGCTCCAACGGCAATGGTTTGAGGGTAGCGAGCAGGATAATCGATAGATTTTTTCTTGCTCTCATTGCCTGATGACGCAACAATAATGACACCCTTGTTATAGGCGCGGATGACGGCGTTTAGCATAGCTTTACTTCTAGTTCTCATCCCAAAGCTCATGTTGATAACGTCAACGCCATTGCGTACGCACCAGTCAATGGCTTGGATAATATCAGAGACATATGCACTACCGTTGTTGTCGAAAGCTTTTACAGGAGCTATGAGCGCGTGAGGGGCTATGCCAATCATGCCATTCATAGGATTGGAAGCTGCTATAGTTCCAGCGATATGTGTTCCATGACCGTTATCGTCAATAGGAGGCATTCCGCGGTTAATTAGATTAACACCTGGAAGAATGGAACCTTTCAGAGCAGGGTGATGAAAATCAATACCTGTATCTATAACGCCAATTACGATTTGACGTCCAGTTGTATATTGCCAAACTTGAGGAGCTTTTACTTTATCGATTCCCCAAGGTATCCCATTATTAATGAGTTTCTTGCTGTTCGTATTGGAGGACTGTAGTTGGATAGTGCTGTCGTCTTGTTGCTTAGATTTCATTAATTTCTAATCCCTCCCGAATACAATGTTCGATATTGTATGTGGGATTGGGATGATGTGTATATGCAAACGCCTTTTTTAATAATAATGGGCTTATATCCGTGTCAAAATGGATATTATTACATAAAATGAAAGATGAGTTCAAAGCTCATTTATGCCTAAAGGTGACTACCATCATTAGGAAGGATACAGTCACGGCGAAGGGTGCCCCCCTTCGCTTTTTGTTTTTTATTCATTTTGTTAAGCATTCGATTAGGAACAACTTGCTTTTTTATATGAAATAAGGTTTACTATACTGTGACTATTGTTACAAAGATGCTTTCAACTTACTTATTTAGATAGCAAGAGAGGATGTGTCGTTATGAGCGGTTACACATTAAAATTGGATCCTGAACGTATACGCGAAATGCCAATGGTTGACTTGGCATTTGAAGTGCTGAAAGCAGCTAACACGCCGTACTTTTACCGTGATCTGATGATGGAAATTGCAAAGATTCGTGGTCTTAGTGAGGATGGAATCAACAGATTCATTGCTCAAGTGTATACTGAAATCAATATTGATGGACGTTTTGCTTGTGTAGGGAATAATGTTTGGGGCCTGAAACGCTGGTACCCAGTGGAACGTGCTGAAGATCCAGTTGGAAACACAAAACGTACTCGTATTATTAATGACGAAGACGATATGGATGAAGATGAAGATCTTTATGCAGACGAAGAAGAAAATTATACTGCTGAAGAAGATGAGTTCGGTGCTTATCGTGAAGAAGAGACTTTCAGTGAAGCTGATGAAGAAGACGCTACAGAAGAAGATGTAGAGTTGGATGAAGAAGACATTGAAGATGAAGAGATATCTCTTGAAGAAGCGGCAGAAGAAGAATACGAAGATTTTGAAGAAGAAGAGAAATAATTGGTTCATCAATTTAGATCAATAATAGAGGAATAAAATGTTACTCTATTACTTCTTCAGTTATGCTTGACATGAGCAATAGGGGAGAGTAAACTAACCTATGGGCTATAGAAACAGCTGAACATATTGATGTATCATTATATACCTTGTGAGAAAAGTGCCCCCGTGCTACGGGTGTCACTTTTTTTGTTTGTACAGGTCATAGATAAGCTAAAAACCTTTGGAAAAATGAAGGGATCAGGCTTGAATTATTAACATTTGGGAATAGCTAAAACATAACTAAAGCATGGAGGGTATTATCACAGTGACCAAATATATTTTTGTAACGGGCGGCGTTGTATCGTCATTAGGTAAAGGGATTACTGCAGCATCTTTGGGAAGACTGCTTAAAAACAGAGGACTAAAAGTTACGATTCAGAAATTTGATCCATATATTAACGTGGACCCAGGAACAATGAGTCCTTATCAACATGGTGAGGTTTTTGTAACTGACGATGGAGCAGAGACAGACCTTGACTTAGGTCACTATGAGCGCTTTATTGATATTAACCTGTCAAAAAACAGCAATGTTACAACAGGTAAAATTTATTCCAATGTTATTACAAAAGAACGTCGTGGTGATTATCTAGGTGGAACAGTTCAAGTTATTCCTCATATTACTAATGAGATAAAAGAACGTGTATTCCGCGCTGGAAAAGAGACGGGTGCAGATGTTGTAATTACTGAAATTGGTGGTACTGTCGGTGATATTGAAAGTCTTCCATTCTTAGAAGCGATTCGTCAAATTAAGAGTGATATTGGTCGTGATAACGTGATGTACGTTCACGTTACGTTAATTCCATATATTAAAGCTGCAGGTGAAGTGAAAACTAAACCGACACAACATAGTGTGAAAGAACTACGTTCTATTGGTATTCAACCGAATATTATTGTCTGCCGTACGGAGTATCCATTAGCAGATGATTTGAAACGTAAAATTGGACTATTCTGCGATCTAGATACGAATGCAGTTATTGAATGTCGTGATGCGTCTACTTTGTATGAAGTGCCATTACAACTTCAAGCTGAAGGATTCGATGAAATTGTCCTAAATCACTTGAAATTAGATGCACCTCCAGCAAACATGGTGGAATGGACTGCTCTAGTTGATCGCGTGAAATCATTGAAAAAGAATGTTGAAATCGCGATTGTTGGTAAATACGTTGCATTACATGATGCTTATTTGAGTATTGTAGAAGCGTTGAACCATGCGGGTATTGCTCTTGATTCTTCTATCTCACTACGTTGGGTTGACGCAGAAGAAATTACAGATGCTAACGTTGTGGACAAGCTACAAGGTGTGCAAGGTATTCTTGTTCCTGGTGGTTTTGGTGATCGTGGTATTGAGGGTAAAATTTCGGCAATTCGTTATGCACGTGAGCAAAAAGTTCCATTCTTCGGAATTTGTCTTGGTATGCAAGTAGCGGTTATTGAGTACGCTAGACATGTTCTAGGACTTGAAGATGCGAACAGCTCTGAGATTAATGCTTCAACTCCATATCCAGTTATTGATCTATTACCAGATCAAAAAGATATCGAAGATATGGGTGGAACAATGCGACTTGGCTTGTATCCATGTAAAGTTGTTGAAGGAACTAATGCATATAAAGCATACAATGACGAGCTTGTATATGAGCGTCATCGTCACCGTTATGAGTTCAACAATGAGTATCGTGAAGCATTGGAAACAGCAGGACTTGTTATTTCCGGTACATCTCCAGATGGAAGATTAGTTGAAATGGTAGAAGTTAAGGATCATCCTTGGTTCCTAGCAGTTCAATTCCATCCAGAATTTACATCAAGACCTAATCGTCCTCAACAATTGTTCCAAAACTTTGTAGAAGCGGCTCTTCAACAATAGAATTATTAAATATTGGAATAACTGTTGAAATATTTGTAAATTAGCAGGAAAAGTTAAAAGATACAGCGAATACTCTTTTATAGTAACATTCCCGTCACATATTTAAGGTGAAGGCTATAGGGGGTAGAAATAGCTTGGAAAAGCAACGAGTACTCATAGTGGATGATCAGAATGGAATTAGACTTCTGTTGCATGAGGTGTTTAGTTCTGAAGGTTATAACACGTATCAAGCGTCTAATGGAAAAATCGCTCTGGACATTGTGCGTAATAATCGCCCTGATCTCGTGCTTCTTGATATGAAGATTCCAGGTATGGATGGACTTGAAATATTGAAGCATATTAAGTCGATTGATTCAACAATTAAAGTCATCATGATGACAGCTTACGGTGAACTAGATATGATCAAGAGAGCGACTGATCTGGGTGCAGTAAAGCACTTCACTAAGCCGTTTGATATTGATGAACTTCGAGTTGAAGTGAATTTTCAATTGAACTATCACAGTACTTACAACTCACAATTAGCTGAAGGTTAATGAATGGAAGCGTCGTTACGTTATCGTGGCGATGCTTCTATTATTTTGTAGTTTTAATATGCGGTATGAAATCACAGTACACTATGCTATAATATCGTTGAATTAGTTTGCTTAGTAGTGATTATGAGCTTATTCGAAAGAGTGAATGATTTTTGCTGACTTAGCATAATATAGATATAATTTAAATGGATTTGGATTAGAGTATTTGATCCTATATATAATGCTATCTATGAAACACTATGGAATATTAGAAACATGGGACAAGGGACACATGTAAACCGCCTGTTGTCAGTGCGCTTCCTCATCTTTTTTTGAGAGCACGCTTGCGGCGGTTTTTACTATGTAGACTTCCAAGCAACGGGAGGACCAATAGATTAATGGAGAAATTAATGATACGCGGAGGTAATCCACTTAACGGAACTGTAACAATTAGTGGAGCCAAAAATAGTGCGATTGCTTTATTACCAGCAGCTGTTTTAGCTGAGTCTGAAGTGATCTTAGATAATTTACCTAACATTAGTGATGTAGCCATCTATGCTGAAATTCTAGAGGAATTAGGCGCAGTTGTGTCTCGAAAAGACGATGAAATTCGTATAAATCCTACTCAATTAATATCTAAACCTATGCCTAACGGTAAAGTTAAAAAACTTCGTGCATCTTACTACTTGATGGGAGCATTGCTTGGTCGTTTCGGTGAAGCGACAATTGGAATGCCTGGAGGTTGTAACTTTGAACCTCGCCCTATCGATCAGCATATTAAAGGTTTTGAAGCTTTAGGTGCGGTAGTAACGAATGAACAAGGCGCTTTGCATATAAAAGCCGAGCAATTACGCGGAGCCAAAATATATCTTGATGTAGCTAGTGTTGGTGCAACGATCAATATTATGCTTGCAGCATCACGTGCAATTGGTGTAACCATCATTGAAAATGCTGCAAAAGAGCCAGAAATCGTTGATGTAGCGACATTATTGACTGCAATGGGTGCGAGAATTAAGGGTGCGGGTACTGAAACTATTCGTATTGAAGGCGTAAGCCAGATGAAAGGTTGCCGTCACTCTGTTATTTCTGATCGTATTCAAGCAGGAACGTACATGATCGCAGCAGCAGCTACTAGAGGGAATGTATTAATTGATAACGTTATACCGAAACATCTTGAGGCTCTTACTGCCAAATTGCAAGAAATGGGCGTTGAAGTCATCGAATATGATGAATCCATCCGCATTATCGGTAAACAAGAATATAACGCAATTGATGTGAAAGCACTTGTGTATCCAGGGTTTCCAACTGACATGCAATCTCCAATGACTTCTCTACTAACGTGTGCAGTCGGCACTAGCTTGCTTTCTGATTATGTATATGGAACTCGATTCAAGCATGTTCCAGAACTTGCGTTAATGGGCGCTAATATTCGTGTCGAAGGCAGAACAGCTGTTATTGAAGGCGGACCTTTAAGAGCTGCCAAAGTAAAAGCGGCAGATCTTCGTGCCGGTGCTGCACTTGTCGTGGCAGCACTTACTGTAAAAGACGGTATAACAGAAATCACTAACGTAGAATACATCGATCGTGGGTATGATCGACTTGTTGAGAACTTAAGTGTACTAGGTGCTGAAGTGTGGAGAGAAGATAGCTAGGAAGATAACTAGACTATGGGACAATAAACAGTTAGCACTGTCATAGAATAGATTCATGATGATCAGGCAATGCTGATTAATCAATAGCTTAATAGCTGATTCTATATTTTATAATAAAGTGGTGAGATCATGTCAGATCTTCAAATTGCAGATTTGGAGAATATGAAGTTGACTGAGCTATATAAGCTCGCAAAACAATATCAAATTCCGTATTATGGTCAATTGAAAAAGAAAGAGCTAATTTTTGCTATATTACGTGCTCAAGCAGAGAAAAGTGGATTTTTATTTATGGAAGGCGTATTGGAAGTGTTACCGGATGGTTTCGGCTTCCTACGTCCGATCAACTATTTACCTAGTAAAGAAGATATTTATATCTCAGCCTCTCAAATTCGTAAATTCGATCTGAGAAACGGAGATCTAGTATCGGGTAAATGTAGACTGCCAAAAGATAGTGAACGTTATTATGGTCTACTTCAAGTTAATGCGGTTAATGGTGAGAGTCCTGAAACAGCGCAAGAACGTTTACACTTCCCTGCACTTACTGCACTTTATCCTGACAAGAAATTAACGCTAGAAACGCAGCAAAATAAAATTTCCACGCGTATTATGGATTTATTAGCACCAGTAGGTCTAGGACAACGTGGACTTATTGTCGCTCCTCCAAAAGCAGGTAAGACTCTACTCTTAAAAGAAATTGCCAACAGTATCTCAACGAATCATCCTGATATTGAGTTGTTTATACTTCTTATTGATGAGCGTCCAGAAGAAGTTACCGATATGCAGCGTTCTGTGAAAGGTGAAGTTATTGCATCTACCTTTGATGAACTTCCAGAAAATCATATTAAAGTAGCTGAACTTGTACTTGAGCGCGCTTTGCGTCTTGTAGAGCATAAAAAAGATGTTGTCATTCTATTAGATAGTATTACAAGGCTTGCTAGAGCTTTCAATCTTCACGTTCCGCCATCTGGTAGAACATTAAGTGGTGGTATTGACCCAGCAGCGTTCCATCGTCCTAAACGCTTTTTTGGTTCTGCTCGTAATGTTGAAGAAGGTGGTAGTTTAACTATTTTAGCTACTGCATTAATAGAAACAGGTTCTCGCATGGATGATATTATTTATGAAGAATTTAAGGGTACAGGCAATATGGAGCTTCATCTCGATCGTAAGCTTGCTGAGCGTAGACTATTCCCTGCTATTGATATTCGTCGTTCGGGAACACGAAGAGAAGAATTATTACTTTCTAAGGATGAGCTTGAGAAAATATGGGCAATTCGTAAAAACATGAATGATTCCTTTGAATTTGTTGATCAATTCCTGAAGAAAATCAAAGAAGCGGAAAATAATGAGCAGTTCTTAATGTCATTGGATACTGCTACGGATGCACCAAAACTAGATAAGTCTAAACAAGAGTTGTCTGGTGCCAAAAGACCAGCACCTTCATCTACTACGCGCAAACCGCCTACTAGAACAACGCAATCCTCTCAAATCGTAAAATAGTGAACTTCATTAATTAAGTGAAATACTGATGTGCTTATTAAATTCGAGAACTATATAATAAAGTACATCGAGAGAATGATATTTTACTTTCGATGTACTTTTCAAGTTAAAAACAGAAATTAGTGCTTGAATATCCATCTAGATTGATATTAATTTCTTAGATGATTTTAAGCTCTTAATTGATTTTAAGCTCTTAGTTGATTATATCCGGACATAAGAGACCTTATTTGCCGAATATGCCTCAATTTGCGATTTGCTCGGACAGAGATGCACTTATTACACATAAATGGTTGCATTTAGCTCCTTTATGAACTAATAACGAATTCTGTGCACTCTAAATTGCCATTCAACCTGTCACAATTAACGTCTTCTGTGTCCGTTCAGTTGAAACGTTTACCCGCGTCAAGCGCTGATTATTAGGTTGAGCCGCTTTTCATTTACAAAACATGTATTGGATATTATAAATAGCAATAAATTCTTGCTTCCGATGTACTTTTCAATTACGTTGAAGTTTATCTGGAAGCTTTGAAAAGTTTAAGAGTATGCTTTCGATGTACTTTTTGTATTCGAGAGGTATATCGATGAAGTCACAAAAAGTTTTAGGAGGGCAACATGAATCTCGTATATGCAGATGAACAAGGAAATGTATATGATCATCCCGATTATATTGCGCTAGCTCGAAGTGGCGATATGATTGTGGAGATTATGGAGGATGAATTAATCCCCTTACCTGATGGAGCGACGCTTGTTAGTTTGCCATTCAGTAAGCCTATTGCACTTGATCCAGATACAGGTGAAATGCAAGTTATAGGTGATGGAGCACAGGCGGTAGGAGCACTGCTTCCGCAAGGATATACTCGTCTGAATATTCCTGGATATGTGAAATCAGATCCGAATGAGAAATTCCCTCTCTTCGGTTATACTGCGGTTGTCTGGAAAGATGGGGAGTTCTATGTTACGGCAGAACAATGTGATGAACCTGAACGTTGGGATCCAGAAAATTGTGATCGTGATGAACTTAAGATCGAAGTAGATCGACTGCTTACGACATATCCGGAAAATCGTCTGTATAAGCATCTTTCTAATTGTGCTCTTGAGTATGAGTGTCTTACCGCTTCAAACACGTTCTTGAACCGTTGGGAGGGTGGGGTACCTGTGTCATTCTCATGTAATGCTGGCTGCTTCGGATGTATTTCTGAACAACCTGATGATAGTGGTTTTGTTGCTCCTCAGACTCGAATGAATTTCAAACCTCAAGTTGATGAAGTAGCACAGGTTATGCTTGAACATTTGAAACACCCTGACTCTATTATTAGTTTTGGACAAGGTTGTGAAGGTGAACCTTCGACTCAAGTGAAAATAATTGTAGAAGCTATGAAACAAGTTCGTAGCCAAACGAATCAAGGGTACATTAACATTAACACGAATGCTGGAATTACAGATTTTATTCGTGCAATTGTTGATGAGGGACTTGATCTTATGCGGGTTAGTACGATTAGCGCGGTAGAAGAGCATTACAACGCATACTATCGCCCTAGAGGGTACACACTACAAAATGTTGAGAAATCATTGATCTACGCTGCTGAGCAAGGTGTATATACATCTATTAACTATTTGATCTTCCCTGGTGTTACCGATCGTGAAGAAGAGATAGAAGCAATGATTGATTTCTGTAAACGTACAAAACTTAAAATGATACAAATGCGAAATCTTAATATTGATCCGGAAAGTTATTTGAATCTAATTCCAAAAGCTAAAGGTGAGATTTACGGTATGAAGCAGATGCTTCAAATATTCCGTGAAGAGTTACCAGACGTAGTTATTGGTTCTTACACTCATGTGCCACCAATGGAATTTAGACGTAAGTAGGTTACTCATCTTTTCCATTGCAATTGAACCTTTAGTCTGTTAAACTCATTTTATGTGCATAAAACTCTGGTCCGTATGAGATCCAGGGCAGAAAGAGGTGAACGAGATGAAACAAGGTATTCATCCGACATACCACGCCGTTACAGCAACTTGCTCTTGTGGAAACACTTTCGAAACAGGTTCGATTAAATCGACTCTTAAAGTAGAAGTTTGTTCCGCATGCCACCCATTCTTCACGGGTAAGCAAAAGTTCCTGGATGCAGGCGGTCGTGTAGATCGTTTCAAAAAGAAATACGGTATCTAATTCATATCGTATGTGTGCCTATTATAGGCAACATAGGGAGGTCTTTGGTGGCTTGTACAAGCCATCAAAGGCTTTTTTTTATTGTAGATGTAGTTCAATATCAGTGCTGGCGATCACGATGAATTGCTTCGAAGTGGATTCGACGGCGAATATGCCATTCATCGCTAGCTCTAGTGCTCATGTACCAACAACGTACATTGCGCGCTTCGCTTCACTAGCTTCATGTCATATACTTGGTGCTGACCAGCACTGATATTGAACTTTCAATATAAATTGAACTCTTATTGTAGATGTAGTTCAATATAAGATGTAGTTCATTTAAGCCTTTTATAGCCAATAAATATAGTCTAACTTTGTGAATAGATTGTGAGATAGTTGCACTTTTGTTCATATTGTAATATACTGATTCTTGCCGTGCTAGATGGGGAGGTAGCGGTGCCCTGTAACTCGCAATCCGCTATAGCGAGGTTGAATTCCTATTCAAGGTGTTGTCGATGTGAGGTCTGACGCTTGCAAGTAGTGTTGACAGTGGGGTCCTTCGCAATGGACGCTTATGAACCTGGTCAGGTCCGGAAGGAAGCAGCCATAAGTGAGTTAGTTCATGTGCCGAGGGAGTGCCTTGCTCGAGCTATGTAGTAAGAAAGTCGCTTGGATCGCTTCTATCGAAGATAGGTGCACGGTACTAAATGAATGAACAAAAGGCGTAGCCTACAAATAACCTGCCAATGGTAAGAGTGTACTCTTAATGTTTGGCAGGTATTTTTGTGTGTAATTGTAGAAGAAGTTCAAAACAGTTTCTTGTGATCACGCTGCATGTGCTGGCGTAGTTTATTCGGCGGCGAAGTTGCCATTCATAGGTCGCTACGTTTCTCACGTATCAAGTACATACGCTGCGATACTCACTTCCCTAGCTTTATGGCAACTTCTTGGTGCTGACAAGCAACTGTTTTGAACTTATAATTGTGTGAAAATATGTTGTTAAGAGAATACATGTAGTATAATGAGATGACGAAATAACTATATGATTTACTATATAGAAATTAGAGGAGAACGTAACGTGTCACATATAGCTCTATATCGTTCTTGGCGTCCGCAGATGTTCAAGGATATGGTCGGACAACAGCATATTATACAGACGCTACAAAATGCGATACGTGAACAACGTGTTTCACATGCGTATTTGTTCAACGGCCCTCGTGGTACTGGTAAGACAACAACTGCTAAAGTATTGGCGAAGGCTGTCAATTGTGAACATGGTCCATCTATCGAACCTTGTAATCAATGTGATAATTGTATTGGAATAACAGAAGGACATATTATGGATGTTGTAGAAATAGATGCGGCATCAAATCGTGGTATTGATGAAATACGTGATATACGCGATAAAGTAAGATATGCTCCTACGGAAGTTCGATTTAAGGTGTATATTATCGATGAGGTTCATATGCTAACTGCAGAAGCATTCAATGCGCTTCTGAAGACATTGGAAGAACCGCCTCCGCATGTTATATTCATATTAGCAACAACGGAACCACATAAGTTGCCTGCTACAATTATTTCACGTTGTCAGCGCTTTGATTTTAGGCAGGTTTCTACTTCAGAGCAGGTTGAGCGTCTTCGGGAGATTTGTGAAGAAGAAGGTATTAAAGCGTCTAATGATGCACTAGCTTATATTGCTCGATTATCAGAAGGTGGTATGCGTGACGCCATTAGCTTATTAGAGCAAACTGCTGCCTTTGCTGATCGCGATATTACATTAGAAGCTGCAGTAGATGTCACAGGTGGTATAGCTGCTGAACAATTTTATCAATTAGCAGAAGCGATTAAGGAGCGGGATGTATCGAAGATGCTGCCACTTGTTGAGGGGCTTATGCAAGGTGGTAAAAGTCCAGATAAATGCATGGAGAATCTTATATATTATTTCCGTGACTTGTTAGTTTTAAAGCTTGCTCCACAAGGTAACGCAGCTACTGAGCGAATTGTAGATCATGAAAGATTCGTACAGATGGCCCAGTCGTATAGCCCTGAATCATTGTTTAATATGATTGAGACTTTGAATCATTATCAGCAAGAGTTACGCCATGCTGCTCAACCACAAACGCTTTTGGAAGTCGCACTGTTGAAACTTTGTTCGACTTCGCAATCAAGTAGTCGTGGTGTTCAAGATGGTGCAACAGCCGCAAGTAGCCATGAGATTGTAGAACTCCGTCAACATGTGCAAAAGTTAGAGGGCAAATTAGCTCAACTAATGAAGCAAGGAATACAAGCTTCACCAGCTACAACGACTGCAACCGATCGATCAGTATCGCGTAAATCATTTACGAGTACAGGTGTCAATCGTCCAAAAGTTAAATTAGATCAATACGTTGTTGCGGCTAGTTCACAAGAGACTAATCAAGCTCGAATGAACTGGAGCGATGTGTTAATGCGAGTGAAAGATCGTAAAGTGACTGTGCATGCTTGGTTGAAAGATAGTGAACTAGTATCTGCAGTTGATCAACAGTTGTTATTAACGTTCAAAAATGAAATTCATCGCGAAACAACAGAGAAACCAACTCATCGAGAATTGATCGAACAAGTATCCCAAGAAGTACTAGGTAAGCCTTACCAATTGGTTACCGTCATGCTCAAGGACTGGCAAAATGCTATGGAAGGGGCTTCACAATCCCCGACAGAATCGTTAGAGCTAGAGCCTGAGGATATTTCTATAAATGAAACAAAGCAACAACCGGTCTGGATCGAAGAAGCTGTAAAGCTATTCGGTGAAGATCTAGTTGTGGTAACAGACAAATAATCTAATGAGGTGAATGTAATGAATAATATGAACCAAATGATGAAACAAGTTAAAAAGATGCAAGCACAAATGCTTAAAGCACAAGAAGAGCTTGAAACAAAAACAGTTGAAGGAAGTGCTGGTGGTGGCGTTGTAACTGTTACAATTAGCGGTCACAAAAAGCTACTTAATATTGCAATTAGTCCAGAAGCAGTTGATCCAGAAGATATCGAAATGTTACAAGATCTTGTTGTGACAGCAGTTAACGATGCTCTTACAAAAGCTGAAGAACTAGCTAACCAGGATATGGGTAAGTACACAGGCGGAATGAAGATCCCAGGTCTATTCTAATAGAGGAAATTCAAAACATCCGCTTGTGATCACGATGACTATGCTAACGTAGCTTAGTCGACATCGAATATGTCCCCCATCGAAAGCCTGCGTGTGCTCGTGTACCAATTCCGTACACTGTGCTACTCGTTTCCGCTGTGAGCCATCTTCTCGATGCTGACAAGCGAATGTTTCGAACCATTATTGGAAGAGGTAATAAAAAAGCCCGCATGTGATTTCAAAATATCGCATGCGGGCTTAATCGACGGTGAGATGCTGAGTTGATGCGAGGAGCATTTTAGCTATTTACGAAGGAGCTGTACCTATACGTGTATTATCCAGAGCCAATAGCCAAGCTTATAGATTCCTTTACTCGTTTGCCTGGAATAGGTCCGAAGACAGCTGCGCGCTTAGCGTTTCATGTGTTACGCATGAAAGAGGATGAAGTTATTGATTTCGCTAAAGCTCTTGTTAGCGTGAAGCGTAATCTGTTCTATTGTTCTATTTGCTGTAACATAACGGATACAGACCCTTGTCGCATTTGCCAGGATAAGAGTAGGAACAGTGAAATTATTTGTATTGTGCAAGAATCTAAAGATCTTATTGCAATGGAACGAATGAAGGAATTCGATGGCTACTATCATGTATTACAAGGTGCGATTTCTCCTATGGAAGGAATCGGTCCTGATCAAATTAGAATTGCGGAACTGTTGAAACGTCTAGGCGACGAAACTGTCCAGGAACTAATACTTGCGACGAATCCTAATATCGAAGGTGAAGCTACAGCGATGTATATTTCAAGACTAGTCAAACCTTTCGGGATTAAAGTAACTCGAATTGCACATGGGTTACCTGTAGGTGGAGACTTGGAATATGCCGATGAAGTGACTTTATCTAAAGCCCTAGAAGGACGTCGTGAGTTATTTTAATTAATGAATTGTATATCTTGTTTATCTCTCGTATGAAAGTCGATATTTTTGTGGTGCTGCCACATGGATATCGGCTTTTTGTATTGACAACTGATCTATATAGAGGAAATTCAAATATTTTCTGTTCTAATTTAATTCCTAGAAAGATACATATGAAATAAGGCTTGTATATGTAAGGAGGAAAAATTATGGACAAAAATGCAATGGATAAGGATGTTGTAACAATCAGTCAATGGAATGGTAATGAATCCTTGAACAAAGAAATGAAAATTGAAGTAGACAAGCTTCGTGTAGAAATTAAAGAATCACTATCGCAATGGAGATCAGCTGAACGACATTTCCAATATGCTTGCGGACATGATGAAGTTGAACTAGCCATATATTCATTAATGGCAGCAGAACAGAAATATCGTATGTTACTGAACAAAGCGAGAAAAATTGATATCGACTGGTCGAAAGTGAGAGGATATGTTATATGAAACTAATATGGATTGTTATGTTTGCTGTATCTAGCTTAACTCTAATCGTAGTGCTGCTTCGTAATCAATTATCAAGATTAAGTTTGAAGAAAGTTATTGTACATTGGATAATTGCAGCGACTGTACTATTTCTAATGAACTATTTTGAATTCATAGAGCCTTATGCATTACCTATAAATCCATTGACGATTGGCACTACTGCAGTATTGGGATTACCAGGCATTGCGTTGCTTATGGGAACTCAATATCTAATTAGTTAAAAAAATAAACAGAAAAACCGCGTAAGAACAGGGGGTTTCGCGGATTTCGACAAAATAATTGAAAAAAGTTTTAAAAAGGGGTTGCATTACTGTAAGCCTATATGATATATTATTTCTTGTCGCCGCGAGAGATTGCGAGACACACACGAAAACGAAATGCGAGTCACACTTACATATGTAAATGAGAAACGCTTTGACATTTTCAAATTTGATCTTTGAAAACTGAACAACGAGTAAGAACTGCCATTAACATTTTCACCCCGTGAAAATGTTAATAAAAAGCGAAACAAAATGCGCAAGTCAAACACTTTAATGGAGAGTTTGATCCTGGCTCAGGACGAACGCTGGCGGCGTGCCTAATACATGCAAGTCGAGCGGAGTCTTACACTTTCTTCGGAAAGTGTCTGGCTTAGCGGCG